>Ga0182015_10002241_pt1 | contig 23889 bp, 19 predicted proteins | sample 712P3MmetaG_FD_120478 | JGI IMG/M metagenome (GOLD analysis project Ga0182015, IMG submission 120478) | Permafrost microbial communities from Stordalen Mire, Sweden - 712P3M metaG | ecosystem: Environmental > Terrestrial > Soil > Wetlands > Permafrost | place: Sweden: Stordalen | collected...
ATAGTGCTGCCGGAGGTAACCCAGCTCCGGGTCCCGCTGGCGTGGTTCGACGAAACTTCCGTGGTAGACGTGTTCAAGATAACTCCTGAGCAGTGGATGATTTAGCTACGCAGAAGGGCAGGAGGGGGTTCCGCGTGCCAGGTTGTGTCAGACGCAATCTTTTGATCTTTACTTCGAAAACTTTTCCGTGCTACGTTCCTATACCAATCCCCCAAGTTCAGAAGTGGAGAATCTCAGGTGTTCTGCGTTCAATGTGGGTCCGCTGTTCCTCCGGAAAGCAAGTTTTGCATTAACTGTGGAGCGCCCGCATATCACGCCGGCGGCGCACCCGCTCAGTCTGCCGCGATGATTCCCGCCGCGGGGGCGGTCCCACAACCCGGCGTTCAGGCGGTGCCGATCGCTTATCCCGGCATGCCTCAGGGGCAACCGGTCTATTACGTTGTACCCCAGCCGGGCCATCCGCAGCATTCGATTCAGCAGCTGAATTTTCTTCGCAGCCTGCAGGGGAGGATTCAGAGCCTTGCGTCCACAGAGCAGCTGGAAGGATTCAGCCTGAAAGAGATGTTTTCGGAGGTCTTTAAGAAGCGCACCAACGAGCAGGTGGAAGACTACATGCTGGTCGGGACGGACAAGACGACCCCGCCCATCGATCTGGTGGAGACGGGCTGGCCGAAGCCGTGGCTCTTCTTCCGGTTGCTGATTTCGCTGATCATTGCTTATGTGGCTCTCACGCGTCTCTTCATGTGGACGGGCAACACGAATTGCATTCCGGGCATGATGTTTATTGGATCCTTCGCCGTTCCTCTGGCAACGCTGTTTCTCTTCTTCGAGCTGAATTCTCCGCGGAATGTGTCGCTGCATACGGTGGGGAAGCTGTTTCTGTTTGGAGCGGTTGCTTCATTGGCGGTGGCCCTGCTGGGCTATAGCCTCCCGATTTTCCAGTTGGGAACCTGGGAAGCGGGCATTGTCGAGGAGGTCGCGAAGCTGCTGACGGCGGTGATCGTCATGCGCAGCGTTCGGTACAAATACATTCTGAACGGAATCCTGTTTGGAGCGACGGTGGGGGCGGGCTTTGCGTGCTTTGAAACCGCCGGCTACGCGCTGAACGAGGGCTTCCTGCCGGGGCTGCTGCAGGGTTTGGTAGCGGGGCAGAACAGCACCGTCGCAACGCACGCGGGCGTGGTTGGGATGCTGCAGATTCTGCTGATGCGCGGAATTATGGCTCCTCTGGGACACGTGGCGTGGACTGCGATTGCGGCCGGAGCATTCTGGCGCGTGAAGAAGGATCGCCCAACCAGCCCGGCGATGCTGCTCGACATGAATTTTCTCAAGGCATTTGCGATTCCGGTGGTGATGCACGCAACCTGGGATGCTCCGTGGCAGCTGCCGTTTTTCGGAAATTCCATCATCACGGGCCTCATTTCCTGGTATGTTGTGTTTGGCCTTGTGCAACAGGGCTTAAAGCAGGTGAGGGATGAACAGCGCAGTCATCTGCAGCAGACGCTGCAGACCGTCGAAGCTTCCATGCAGCCTGCAGGCAGCGTCGCGGTGTCGTAGCGGTTCACGCGGCGCGAACCTTTCATTTGCATTTCTGAGGAGATTGACCACCCATGGCATTCTGTAACAGTTGCGGTAACCAACTCACGGGCAAGGAACGCTTCTGCGCGCAATGCGGAGCCGATACGAGCGCGAAGCCGTCCGCGGCATCGACACCAGTGGCCGCTGCGCCACCCCCACCCACGCCGATGGCGCCTCCTCCTCCGGTGCAGCATGTGGCGAGCGGACCGGTACAGTATGTCGCCGCACCGGGCCAGCCGCCGATCGCTGTGGCCTATCCGCCACAGGCGCAACCCACCCAGCAGAAGAAGGGGATGATGGGGACAGTGGTGGTGGTCTTGATCGTAGGCGCGCTCTGCTATTACTACTACAACAAGACGCACACGCCGACTCCTCCCATCGCGAACAACCCGCCGGCTTCTCAGCCCGCTGCACCGGGTGCACCCAGTGCGCCCGGCACCCCTCCCGGAAATGGTGGTGGCGGAGGCGGAGCCAACGCGGCGCTCGTGAACCAGCAGGCATTCACCGCGCAGTGGGCCAACCAGAATGGAATGCTGGTGCTGACGACGGCGAAATGGACGAACAGCTCGACGACCAACATTTCGTCGGCGGTGATCCAGTGCGAGCAGGACGATGCCAACGGAACGGATCTGTCGCAGTACAGAGTGACGCTGAACGGGCCGACTCCGCCGAATACGTGGAGCAGCTTCAGCAACATTCAGATCGGCGCCGTCGCCACCAACATGAGCAAGGTGAACTGCGCCATCGTGCACGTGAAACCGGCGAGCTAGGCTAGCGTTAGCGTCTGCGTGCGCCTGGTTGCCTATGGAGTGGCCAGGCCCTCGACAATATAGATTCGGCTGGCCGCGGAGCTTTGCCGGATCGGCCGGATCGCCGAGTAGGCCGGGCAGTCGTACCACGCGCGCGCCTTCTCCACGCTGTCGAAAGCGATGACAACGACCCCGCCCTTCGGCGGCTCGCCTTCGAGCGCCTGAATCTTAGTGCTTCGGACCACGTAGTGGTGGTTAAAGGGGGCCAGCGTCTCCGGTACCTTCTCACCGTACTTCTGGAAAGCTGCGAGGTCCTTTACCTCGACCTCCGCAACCACGTAGCCGGGCGGAGCGGCGGCTTGCTGCCCGCGGATGGCCATGCCGCCCGGAATGCCAACGGATATGCCGGTTAGCGCGGCGCTTAGAATCCCCCATTTCGTTTTCATCGGCTTCTCCCGTAGTTCAGGAAAGTTGCAGAGCCCGAAAAGCTAGTGGAGAAAGTTCATCAGGCTTCCTCCCTGGAAGGGTTGCAGGGTGAAGGTCAGCATAAACAGGACCAGGCCCGCGACTGCAAGCCAGCCACGCCATTTCGATAGCGCCGGAGCTTCAGGCACCGGAGGATGACGCAGGCTGGGCAGCAGAAAGCATCCCCACACCAGCCATCCGATCCAGAACATCGTTCCTGCGAAGAACAGGAGGAAGACGATGGTGCTGGTCGCGAGGCGATGCACTTTGGGTGAGACAGCGAAGAGGATGTGTCCTCCATCCAGCTGGCCGGCAGGCATGAGATTGACCGAGGTGATGAAGAGGCCGATCCACGCGGCGACCAGAACGGGATGTGGGTTAAAGGAGGCGTCGAGCGGCGGCAGCCCTGGATGGAACCAGCGGACGATGGAGTCGATGATGGAGAGAGCCAGAGGCACGCTGACGCTGATGCTGGCGGTGGACTGGAAGCCTGGCGCGGCCATGTGCTGGGAAAGCAGGAGGCCGGTAATCAACGCAGGGATCGCAATGATCATGCCAGCCAAAGGACCGGCGACACCGATATCGAGCAGGGCTGCGCGTGAGGGCACGCGGGAGCGGAGACGAATGAAGGCTCCGAAGGTGCCGATCAGCGTGGGGGCTGGCAGGACCCAGGGCAGAGAAGAGCGGACACCGTGAAAGCGGCATGCGATGTAGTGGCCGATCTCATGGGCAGTAAGGATGCCGAGCAGGGTGAGTGCAAAAGGCCAGCCCGCGGAGAGCTGTTCCGGATGGCGCACGATCCATGCGAAGGGGAAGAAGTCTGCGTTGACCGCGAATGGCGGAGCGCCACGATGGAAGTTGTACATCAGCACTGCGCCGGTGCTGAGCGTGGTAAAGATGCTGAGGCCGAGGAGGCAAATCGCTACGCCCACGCCTTCCAGCGGAGACGGGTAGCTCGCAGGCACGGTCTGGAGCGGTGCTCTGTTGCGGACCGGACCGGAGATCTGGATGGCAGGCTGACCCATGCGCGGCTGTCCTGGCAGGTGGACCGAAACAGTGTACCGAGCCGGAGCCGTTACGACAGTACTTTATTGTCCGTCGAGCCGTCGAGAAGGTGAAGCTCTTTGCCGGGTTTGAAGCGAACGGCTTTGCCGGGGGCAATGCTGACCTCCGCGCCAGTGCGGGGGTTGCGCCCGATACCCGTTTTGCGGGGACGGACGTTGAAGACACCAAAGCCGCGCAGTTCGATGCGCTGGCCATCGGCGAGCGCGCGCTTGAGAGTCTCGAATACGGTATCGACAGCAGCCTCGGCCTTATTCCGCTGCAGGCCGGTGCGCTCAATCACCTGGTGAATGATGTCCTGTTTTATCAAGGTTTTCCCCCGTCAGGCGAAGTGTCCGTCTTAAGGCTGATCGTAGAAATGTTTCAGCCCATTGTCAATGCGCTGCGCCTCCCGTAAGATGCAATCTTTAGCCCCAATTGAAACAGAGACTTCCTACCAGGTGTCGTTCTGGACAACACAGGAGGGCTGGCTGGGGAGATATCCAACGCGACGCCGCTTCCGGCGCCGGTGTATGCGAACGAAGGGCTCTGTCAGATTCTGTTCTTTCAGTCGGACGAAACGTGCGAGATCAGCTACGCCGACCGGAAAGGTAAGTACCAAAAGCAGCAGGGAATTGTTCTCCCAAAACTGTAGGAGCTATGGAATCGATCGGTCAGCTGAGCCGCCAGATGCGCGTAGGATTGCTCGACTTCGAGCCGATCCGCATCGCGGGACTACGTGAAATCTTCGCGGAACAGCCGGACTTCCAGGTTGTCGCCACAGACTGGGCAATGGCCTTTCGAGAATCGTCATTCGATCTGGTTGTGGTCGTGTTGAAGGACCAGGCTTTTTCGCTGGCTCTTCTGGCGCGGCTGCGGTCTCGGCATCCGGGTCTCAAGGTACTGGTGATCGGTTCAGGCTCCGAGCAGGAGAAGATTCTCGAAGCGATCAACGCCGGCGCCAAGGGTTGGCTGGAGGAAACGGCGACACCGGCGCAGGTCATGCAGGCGGCGTACGCCATCCTCAATGGATCCATCTGGGCGCCGAGGCGCGTTTTGTCCACCTTTGTGGATCGGGCCATCGAGGGATCGGCGGCGCGGCGGCGGCGGCGGACCAGTCCCCGGTTTACGGAGCGCGAGGAAGAGGTTCTGCAGCAGCTGGTGCTGGCGCGTTCGAATCGCGAGATTGCCCAGGCCCTGAGCATTCGCGAGCAGACCGTCAAATCCTACGTGGCGCGGCTCATGCGCAAGGTGGGAGTGGGGAATCGCATCGCGCTGTCTGTTCAGGCGGCGAGCGGCGCCTGGGGCGACAAAGAGCGCTGATTTCGAGGGGCTAGCTCTAGTGAACAGAATATCTGTTATCGGACATACAAATACCATCAGGTTCTGGCTGCAGTCCCATAAGTTCTAGGCTGCTTCGCCGCCACGCGGTTCTTCAAGCAGCTGCTTCGATACCGGTTCTCGCACACCCTCAAACGAAATGTGTTTCATGATTTCGTCTTCGACGTCGCGGATGAGCATGGGCGGGATCACGGTGACGGTTCCCAACATTTCGCTCAGGGTGAGATACGCTTCGCGGCAGCTGTACAGAAAATCGAGTGGGTATTCGGGCTTGCGCGCGCGGGCCTGAATTGGATCCGCATCGAGAAAGTAGCTGACGTCCGGCTGCGGGACGATTTTTATGATCAGCCGCGCATACATCCTTGCTGAAGGGCGCTGTAGTGTGAGATTGACGACCTCGTCGTAAGCGTACCGGTCACAGATGATGAACTCGGTGCCAGAGGCCAGGGCTTTCCGGACCGTGAATCGGAGAGAAATGGCATCGGCAAGGTAGAGGCACAATCTGACCAGGGTCATGAGCCGCGAGCGCACATTTTTATCGCGGCGGTTGACCGGATTCTCGGGAGTTCCTACACCCTTGTCCCCCTTGAAGAGCTTGTGGCCGGCAGTCTCGCGCATTCCGGTGAAACAGGCAACGTCGTCCCAGAACGTAATCACGCGAACGCGCAGCCCCGAATCCTGGAGTCGCGCACGCAGAGCCTCGATCTGCGTGCTCTTCCCAGCGCCATCTATGCCGGAGAAGCTTACGAACCTTGTATGCCGGTTGTTGGATCCTGACGTCATCGTTGTTCTCTACGGCCGGCTCGGGCTCGCGCTCGACAATGCGACAACCGTACCAACCGCGACCGCTGCTCCAACGATCAACGCAATCCTGATCGCGAACGTGCGCGACCGCTTCTGTTTGGCTGGCGCAATTGCGGCGCCAGCTGGCCTGGATGCAGCCACTCCGCTCGCGGGTTCAGACGGCGCGGCGGCGGTGCCCAGCGGTTGTGCAGGAGCGTTCTGCTGTTGCGGGGTGGTCTGTGAACTGTTCTCCTGCTGGCTAGCCGGAGCTGTTTGCGGAGCGACGGGCGTTGGGTTGTCGGGGAGCGATGCGATCTGCGTTGCATTGCTGGACGTGCTCGCCGATGAAGGACCCTGGATTGGCGCAGGCGCGGGCTGCTGAGCCGGAGGAACTTCCTGCGCGGCCGCCGACAACCCGAACTGCGCTGTTACCAGTAACACCAACCCGATCGCAATTGGTCGATACAACCATGAACTTACGGTTTTCATTTCTTTCTCTCCCGAACATGCCGGAATGCTGAGGCTCCCACGTCGCATGGACTATGCGGCTCTCCCCGTTGCGCCAGTTCCGCTTCCGGAAGCGATAGGAAGCTGATGGAAGCTGTTCACTGCTTCAGCCGTCGTGTCGAATGTCTCAAAGAGCCGCGCAACTCCGGTGCTGACCAGAATTACTGCTGCGGATGTCGGAACCGCGGCGAGCTTCACGTCCCCGTTGCGCTTCATCGCTTCTTCAAGACAGTGCAGCAACAGATGAATGGCGGGGCTGTCGCACTCGCGGAGGTTCGAACAGTCGATGACGAGCCGCGGCCGGCTGGTCTTCATGACGCTGGCGATCTCATGGAGAAACGCGATCTTCTTTTGCATGCTGAGGACATCTGGCAGCTGCTTCACTGCGACTGCGCGCAATCCTGATGGGATGTCAGCCAATTCCCTTCCCTCCTTTTCTTCCTTTGCTCCGATGCGTGCCAAAGAACCTTGTGCTATCCCGCGTTTTGCAACAGGCGCGCCAATTCGGCTTCAGGATCGCGCACCATGTGAGCTAAAACGTTTTTCGCGTATCGCGTCAACGTGACGAGATTGGTGTTGTACCAGCAGCACTCGCTCATACGGGAGGACAGCCCACAGAGGAACCGAAGCCGGCCCATGTTGTGGGGCGATGCAAGAATCGCGGCCATCAGGCGATGATTTCCATCGAGGACCGTGATCGGCTCGGTCTCGTTAATGCCGATCAGAACAACAGCGCCGAGGTCTGGATCTTCGCGGAGCACCCGATCGCCTATGGCATCGATCTTCGCCCGGAACGACGGCTCGATTGCGCTTTTGTTTTTACCCATGCGCTCCGCAACCGCCGGAACTGAAAAGTTTCCCCGAGCGAGCTTGCGCCACTGCGCCCGCGGGAAGACCCGGACGTGGCGCAGCTCCGACGGGCGCAGCTCCACCTCATACCATTCCGTATTTGCAGGCACCTCTTTCCACAAGGCCAGGTGCCGAATAAACAGCAACGCTTTCCGCTTGGCGTTTTCGATCGGGTCATCGAGATTGGGGGCCATCACAAGATCGCTGAGCGCATTTCTGTATTCGTGAAACGCGGGACAGTTGAAATCGCTCTTCAGGAATTCTGCGATGACTTCGGCTTCCGAAACACGGCGTAAAATCCTGATGGGACCACTTGGGGCAGCTTGCTCCACAATCTCCGAATCAGCCAACGAACTCCAAATGAAGGGGACAGCTACGACGACCAGAAGGACGATCATCAGGATGAGCTGGACCCAGATCACTTCACGCAGAGAGGAGTGGAAGCGGCAAATGGCGGCGACGAGCACACCGCTGAACGCTAACTGAACCCAACTGGTGTTCGCGATTTTGTACGACATTTCATAGGTGATGATCACGACGCTGAGGCAATAAAGAATGGTCGTGATCGCGTACATCGAAAGCAGATAGGGCAGCCCGTATTGACCTGCGAGCGCGAAGCCACTTCCGAAGAAGCTCGACCAAAGACCCGGTGGAGTAAGACGCAGGCCAATCGCTAACACAGCGCCGATGCCGAGCACCAGCACAGACGAAGTGGCGACGACCTTAAACCCTCGTCTTTCCTCTTTGCGCGTACCCGCAACAAGAGGAAACATCGAATTGACAACTGCGGATGAAAACGTGAAGATGACGCGGCCCACCATGGCAATGGCAGCGTAGAGGCCCGCTGTTGTGGGAATGAAGAAATGCTTGACCAGGACGATATCGCAGTTATTGATGAGGACCTGGCCCGAGAAAAAGATCATCGCCTGGAATGTTTCTCGCAGAGCATTGTCGAATAAGAGCGGGCTCGCGATATGCCTGACCCGCGAGGACGGAACAGCAGCGAGATAAGCCACCGCAACGGCCGCCGCGTTGGCGGCAACCACCCCAGGCACGCCCAGACCGAGCTTGATCATCAGGAGCGATCCGCCGAGCCTTACGATTCCCTCGAGCACAAGGTTGGTCGCAAGACTCCGGAATCCGCACACCCCCTGCATATAGCCACGCCGGCTCCCCAGCGGAACATAGAACGCAACTCCGATCGCCAGAAGAGACACGAGAAGCGGAGTCGGCAGGTTCAGATAATTCGCTACGGGGGTCCGGAACAGCAGCAGAAGCAGCGCGATGACAATGCCGCAGCCCCAGGCAGCGCGATGAAGACCGCGATAGACAGCATGCTTCTCCTCGACGCCGCTCTGTTGCGCAACCACCTTCGCGGCGACAATCTGAAAGGACAAGGTTGCCGCGGATATCAGGACGAGAAGTGTGTAAACCGCAGTGGCGTGCCCGTAGCCCGTTGGTCCCAGGAAGCGCGCGAGGGCAATGTTGTAAACCAGATTTGTCGCGGTTGCGAGGCCGGAGCCGAGAAGCAGGATGAAACTTCCCGACAATATCCGGGCGTGAAGGGTCCTGGATCCCTCCATAGGCCCGCTCTCCACAGGTTTAGGCTCCGTTACGATACGCCGCCTCTTTCAGGGTCTAAATGCTCGTCAGAGGACCACCGCGAATCGCCATACGTCGGCGCCAGTGTTCCCTCGTGAAACTGACCATTAGATGCGATCATGCCGAGTGCGGCTGCTCTGACGGCCCGGTCGATTCAGGCCCCAGGGACAACCAGAGCCGCCCGCGCAGCGTCTAACGAAGTCTCCTGATAATGGCACGCGCAACGATTGCTTTCCTCACCCTTCTCCTGCTTACACACGGCTGCTCTCAATCGACACAGCTCAAGCACGTGCGGTTACGAACCGGCACGCCGGGCGTGTCGCCTCAGATCCTCGCCGTGTACGAGCCGTGGTTCGGGCATCCGCAACACATCTCGGTTGGGTATTCCTCCCATGATCCTAACGAACTGCGCAAGCAGATTCGCGGGGCGAAGAAAATGGGGATCACCGGTTTTGTTGTCGACTGGTATGGCGATCGCGATCCGTTCAACGCACGGACGTATGAGTTGCTACAGCCGATCGCTGCTGCGGAGAAATTCCATATTGTGATGATGTACGACGAAACGGACAGCGAAGATGGCGCCACTGACGAGGCGATCGCGGACTTCACGACATTTCGCGACACGTACCTGGCTCCGAATGCGCCAGGTCGCGAAGCTTATCTCACCGACGAAGGCCGGCCTGTAATCTTCATCTTCCCCAAAGGCGGCCATACCGACTGGAACCGAGTGCGCGAGGTGGTGAGTAAGTGGAATCCCGCCCCGCTGCTGATCCAGGAAAGCCTGCCCGGTCCAGACGCGAATGCATTCGATGGATTCTATGCATGGGTGCAGCCCGGCAGTAAGGGGTGGGCTGGGGACGGCAGTAACTGGGGAGAGGATTATCTAACGAATTTCTACTCCACGATGATCTCGAAGTATCCCGACAAGATCGCTGTGGGCGGGGCATGGTCGCAGTTCGATGACGGCAAGGCCTCGTGGAGCCTTAACCGGCACATCTCAGCTCGCTGCGGCCAGACCTTCACCGATACATTTAACTTGTGGAGTAAGTATTATTCCGCGAACGCGCCGCTGCCTTACTTACTGATTGAAACCTGGAATGACTACGAGGAAGGCACGGCGGTGGAGCCTGGCATCCCGACTTGCAAGCCGGCCACACCGTAGCCTTCCCCATTTTCTAACCGGCGCTTCTATGCAATCCGGACGACCTTAGCAGGTTGCTCTTCTTCCAATTCCCCCAGGCGATCCAGGGCGGAAGCCATGTCCGACGCGTAGTGCACCTTGCTGATAATCGACAGTGGCCGCTGCCGGACTTCGTCGTATACGCGCCCAAGGTATTCCCCAAGCACTCCGAGGCACAACAGCAACGCCCCTCCGACGAGGAATACGGCCGCTGTGACGCCACAGCCAACTGCGTTCCACGGGCTCTTCGACAGTAAGCTGAAGAGCGCCAAAATCGCAGCCACCCCGCAGGAGAGGGCCGACAGCCCGAAGCAAAGGCGCAGCGGTTTGTAGCTAAAGCTGGTGATCGCATCCATCGCGTACTTGATGCGGCTGATGAATGAGAGCTTTCCTTCGCCCGCCGCGCGATCCTGACGATCGTAGTAAACGACAACGTTGGTGTATCCGACCCATGCACGCAGGCCAGGGAGATAGCGATTCCGTTCGCGCATGGTATTGATGGAGTCGACGGTCTGACGATCCATCAGGCCGAATATGCCCGCGTTGAGCGGAATTGGAAAATCGGAGAGCGCTCCGAGAACCCGATAGAAGAGCGGAAACAATTTGGCAAGCAGCTTACGACGCTCCTGGCGGCTCCTGCGGACAGCGACAACGACCTGAGCTCCATTGCGCCAGGACTCAACCAACTCGGGGATGACCTGGGGGGGATCCTGGAAATCGCCGTCCATCAACACGACAGCGTCGCCGCGGGCGCTTTGCAGGCCAGCGGAAATGGCGCCCATGTGGCCCCAGTTGCGCGAGAGATCGACGACTACTACGTGCGGGTCGTCCTCCTGCAGACCCCGGAGCAGATCCAGCGATGAGTCCCTGGAGCCGTCGTTGACATATACGGCTTCCCAATCCTCACCAATATCTACCAAGGCATCCGCGACAGCTTCATGGAAGAGAACAATATTCTCTTCCTCATTGAAAATTGGTACGACGACCGAGATCATCCACACCCTCCTTGATTTCATCACCATGACCGGGCACTGAAGATCCGTGCCGGGTCTAAATTATTTTTCTTGCTTGGTGTCGTACTTTTGGCCTGCGAAGCAGGCTACGATCACTTCTGTTCTGCCTGAAGCACGCGTACCTTCCAGCGGACTTCAGTAGGTGTCAGCACCGCGACGTAGCGTGCACGTACCAGTTGGCTTGCGAGAAGCCTGTCGTGATCGAGGAGCTGTACATCATATGTGATGTCATCAACCAGCTGAATGGATAGCCCTTCAGGCGAGTAAAAGATAATTTTGATGTCGTGGGAGCGTTCCTGGTAATGGCTCCGGAGTCCCAGACGAGCCTGATCGGCGATCGTCGCCGCGAATCTTTCCCGCGCCAGACCGGCAAAGTCCTGATTCAACAGGTCAACCTGGTTCTGGTTTAGGGCGGCACCCAGAGTTTGCCACGCGTCGAGATAGTCGCGAACCACGGCAGCCTCGGTCTGCTTTGCAAGTTGCCGTGGCCCCTGCAAGGTGGTCGGTTCCACCTTGACAGATCCCTGGTCCGCTGCAAACGCGCCGGCGGCGGCCAGAAAAGAGCACAACAGTACCATGGGGCGGATCATTCGTGACCCTCCCAACGGATTTCGTTCCCCATCACGACCCCGGTCGCCACCGAAATGAGAGCGCCAATGTAGGCGGGCACCTCCGCCTGAGCGATTCCATGCTTGACCGGCACGTCGACGGTGGTCTGGCCGCCGCTCCAGCTCTCGGTGAAGGTGACAATGGTCCCGTCGGTCACGGCGTTTCCACCGCAGTCGCGCAGCGGGTCCGTCTCCAGGTTGAGTTTGTCGCTGACCTTACGAGCGCTCATCTTCAATCCGCACGGATCGCCCGGAACCTGCTGGACCACACGCACCGCGGAGATGCCGCCGGCCTGAGCGACGAACTTCGCGTTTCCCTCTTTCGTCGCCGAATTCATTCCCGTCCAGGCCGCGCCCTGATTCGCGACGACGGTTCGCGTCTGCGCAGGGGCGGAGGCCACGGACAACTGAAAGCTGACTGGGGTTGGGCTGGTGATCAGGTTCTGATACGAGTCAAAGACGTAGACGGCAGCTGTGATGCCGTTTTGCAAGTTCACCGGGATGCGAGAAGGCCTGGCCAGGAAACTGAGCGACGCCGGCTGGCTGGCAGGCGCGACGTCGAATTCGCCCGTCTGCGTTGAGGAGTTACTGGAAAGAACAGCCACGTAATGACCCGCGTTGTCCAGGTCGCCAGCTGCGAACTCGACAGGTTGGCCCAGTTGCGCATCGCGCTTTAAGACCTGGGCTGGTCCCGCAATATAGAGAACCGCTTTGCCGCTCCCTGCAGTGGGAATCGAGAACGCTGCTCCAGCAACGACGTTTTTGGGAAGGTTCAGATCCCCGCTTTGACCATTGGCCACCACGAGCGCGGAGGAAATCATGAGAGCCAGGATGCACGCATGGGGCCCTCTCATTGAATACCGCCGGAGGCGTACGTGGCGACCACGGCACGCTCGGTGCTGACTTTCCTGGCCAGGTCCTCAGGGACTGGCATGGCGAACGAAACTGGAGTCTGCGGCAAAAGCGCGCGATCGATGTATTGATCCGCAACCCAGACCAACTGGCCGTTCTGATCATAGAAAGTCCCAAGAACGTGGGCGATATTCACGATTTCGCCGCTTTGGTTCACCACCTGACCGCTGAACGAGGCGTCAGGCGCGGGACTGAGCTTCTGATCCTGAATTTCGACAATAGGATCGGCCGACGCCGCGACGAGGTTCGACGTTGGATCCATGTGAATGCTGTCGACGTCCGATAGCGACACGTTGGGAAAGGTGATGAGGAACGGCGTGACCTGCTTGGGTAACAGCAGGTGAGAGATTTTGTCGAAGCTGTCCTCGGTGGCGATGGGCGCACCGTTTTTTCCGACGAGCGTCGCCTTCACCGAGACATAAGCGGGCACAACATCTTCATTGAGCAATTCACCCAGGACGACAACGCCTGCGGCGCGCTCCACCGGATGCATATCCACGATGCGTACATGCGGCGCTTCCACATCCTGAGCGCCCCAGTCGTCTCCCGGGCCGCGGTAAATGACATCCCAGCGCAGGTACGTGACGGCGATGACCTGCGGCGGCACGTGCGGCTCTTTGACGATGGGCCACACGGTCGCCCAGCGGTCTCCGCTCCTGACAACCTGCAAAGTGCGGGTATCGAGGAAAGTACCGACGACCGTCGACCAGCGCAGCCTGAGTTGCACTTGCGCTTCATCGTCGGAAGCGTGTAGCGGGCGCACCTGGAAGTTATCTAATGTCGCGTAGGTACGAAGGCTGGGATAACTGCCGGTTAGGTCGCGGATGAAATCCTGCTCTGTGAACTGACTCTTGTTGTTCAGGCTGGAATAGGCTCTTTGCCAGTCGAGATGGCCGATGGCGTTCGCCAAATTCTCGACAGCCCCTTCCGGAGTGGAGGAGGAATGCAGCGGGCCGGCGCCGTTGATTCCCGCAAACGCTGCAGCCGCCGGTACGGGCCACAGCGTGCCCACTGCGATGAGAGCCACGGTGGCCGCGGCCAGAAAGAATGCTAGAAGGCGTCCGCCCATCACGAGACCATCCTTCCGGTTGCATAATGTTCCTGAACAGTTTCGGAGTCGACCCCGATCGGCAAGCGGCGCCGAGTGTCGGGAATGAGGACCACGAGGATAGCCAGTAGGCTGCTGCCGAAAGGCAGCGTTCCCCACAGGATTCCCTGCCAGCGTGGCGGGATCTGCGGTGCGTTCACAGCAGTGGCCGGCGGAACACCGTCCTTACTCCAGACGACGATGGTCCGGTCGTTGAGATCGTCTACGCGACGCCATCCGCCGAAGGTCAGGAGCGGCTCATAGTAGGGATCGCGGACGAAAACCCACTTCAATCCGTATCGGTCGGCGTGGTCGAGGATCGCATGCAACGCGTCCAGGCCGTCCTTGCCGAAATACTTTGAACTGGTGAGCGCGCCGCCGCCATGCGCAGTCAACTCGGGCAACATGCGGCCGGAGTTCCACTCGCCATCGACACTGCTGGCGTCCGTGAGAACGGCCAGGCGCGATATTTTGTTGCCGAATCCGAGGGTTACGTACCGGTAGTTATCGTGCCCATCGCGGTTCAACCAACTGGCGACCGAGTTTACGGTGAAGTCTTCGGCGTCGGCAGGTTTATAGGTTGACCAGGCCACGGCAAGCGCGCAAGTCGCGGTTGTTGCAATGGTCAGACCCACGATCGCCCGCAAACGGTAACGATCGATGAGTTCGGAAGCCAGAAGCCCGACGAAGGGCAGCGCGAGGAGAGTGGCCCAGTAGCTGAATCGCTCGAAGGTGAGGACATCAAAAGCCCGGCCCAGCAGAAGATGACCAACAGGGGTCGTTCCGCCGAGTCCAACCAGGAATGCCACCCAGAATCCGAGAAGCAGTGGACGGAGGCGGGCTACTGTCGAACCTCGAACGAAGATGAAAGGCAGCGCCAGAACCAGCGCACCGTAAGGGACGACGAAGTAGTTCATCCCCCATTGCGGGCTCAGGATGTAGTTGGCGCGGCTCGGGTGTGGGATCGGAGTCTGCGTGACCGGGTAATGAATCAGCGCAATCCAGAAGGGCAGAAGTACCACAGCCACTGCGGCCCCTACTACCACGGTCATAACGACCGTACGAGTGAGAAACGCCGGGGTCGAGACTCGCTCGCCGTCATCCTGGCGATCGATGAGGACAAGCGCCAGAACCGGAATAGCAAAGAACATGGATCCAAAGAGAAGCGTCGCGTGATGGGCGGCAGCTGCCGCCGTGAACAAGACAGTGCCCTTGATGAACGAGCGCCAATTCCCTTTCCTGATCCAGTCAAACATGTACGGCAACGCGTTCAGATAAAGAGGCGCGGCCGTTGTGGTTGACAACTGGCCGGCAGAATAAATGAGAAAGCTTTCCGAACCGAGAAAGACGCTGGCCAGCGCGGCGAATGAGGCGGCACGCGGATTGACCCACAGCAGAGCAAATCGGTAGACACCCACGACAAGAAGCAAAAGAGCGGCGAACTGCACGGCCATGTAGGCCAAATCCAGCCCGATCAATCTGGAAACGACCGCAATCCATTGTTGTGGAAGAGGCGGATAGGTGGTTTGGGAAAATCCCGCATACCACTTAGCGTTCCAGGGATTGAACCAGTGGTGGAGGTAATGAGATGCGAAAAAAATATGGAAATTCGTGTCGTACGACTTTAGTGGCAGTTCCATCAAAAGGAGCGGCAAATGGACAGCAAAGGCTGCCAGGACGATGAAGCTGATGGGGATGGGCCGAGTTGACGGTGCAACTGCTTCAAGTCGCTGCAAAGAAATGCCTCACGAACGACCATTGGATTCTGAAAGGACCCGCGTCGGTTGCCTCGCAAACATCCAACACAACGCGCGGGGAAGCCAACGCTCAACTCGCCCACGGCATCCAAGGCGTGTATTCCGTGCGAACGACTGGTGACACTTTGATTGCTCGACCTGGCTGCCTAAGATTTGCAGTTGTTTTCTTCCTTATTGTTCCCTTTGCGGGCCATGCGTCTGCGCAGACCTACAAGGTCGGGTCCAACGGGTCGACAACGACACAGCAGACCACTCCGGCTCAGACACAGCCATCGGGACAATCGCTCGGATGGGGGTCCAATATTCAGAACGCTCGTTTGGCCGGAGCAGCGGAGGCGGCGCTGAAGCGCGGCGATCACGAACAAGCCGTGACGTATGCGCAGCGAGCGGCGCAGGCCGCCCCCAATGACGCACAACTGTGGTTCCTTCTCGGCTATGCGGCTCGGCTCGATTCAAAGCCGGGGCTTTCGGTGGACGCATACAATCACGGCCTTCGATTGAATCCGTCGTCGATGGAAGGCCTCTCAGGCCTCGCACAGACCTACGGCGTGATGGGCCGGACGAAAGAAGCGCAGGATCTGCTGAAGAAAGTATTGTCGTCCGATCCGAAGCAGATCGATGCCGCGCTGTTGCTGGGCGATCTGCAGATGCGATCCGGAGATTATCAGGATGCGCAGGACACGTTGAACGCAGCAGAACGTCTCCAGCCTAACGGACGGGCGGAATTGCTGTTGGCCATTTCCTATCAGCACACGAAGCAGTTGGATCTCGCCCGGCACTATCTTGATTTGGCGAAAGCGCGCACACCGAACAATCCCGACGTGCAGCGCTCACTGGCCGGGTATTACCGAGAGACGGGCAACTACGGCGATGCGATTGCCGCGTTGAAGTCCATCCGGTCACCACGGCCCGATGTCAAAGCGGAGCTTGCGTACACCTATCAACTGGATGGGAAACAGGATCTGGCTGCGAAGCTTTATACAGAGGTGGCGAACGCTCTCCCGAAAGATCTGGGTCTCCAGCTCTCTGCCGCGCAGGCTGAAGTTGCAGCCGGCTCGCTGCAACATGCGGATCAATTCCTGCAGCGTGCGGCGACACTCGATCCGGATCACTATCGCCTGCATGCCATTCGCGGAGAGATAGCTCGCATCGAGGAGCGCAATGCAGATGCGGTTCAGGAATATGAGGCAGCTCTTGCGCACATGCCGGCGGAACCCGCTGACGGTCCGCTGTACGGTATTCAGCTGCACATGGACTTGATGGAACTTCATCAAAGTCTGCACCAGACCGATGCCGCACAGGAGCAGCTTGCAACAGCGCAGGCCGCAATCAATGCGCTTGACGAACATGGCGCTGATCGAGCTCAGTTTCTTCGTCTTCGGGCGCTCATCAAGATCAACACGGGCGATCTCAATGGCGCTCGTACGGATATGAACGAGGCGCTCGCGATCAATGCGACCGATCCGAACAGCCTGCAGCTGGATGGCGACCTGCTGATGAAGCTCGGCCATACCGAAGAAGCCATCGACATCTACAGGAAGATTCTCGCGATGGATCCGAATAACCGGTTTGCCCTGACCTCAATGGGCTATGCTTCGCGCGCGGCCGGCCGGGATCAGGATGCAGAGAAGTACTTCCAACGTCTGGCGCAGGCCTACCCGACGTTGTATGTGCCTTGGCTCGCGCTGGGTGACATGTATACATCGCGTCACGATTACGCCAGGGCCGAAAGCGCCTATAGCAAGGGATACTCGATGGCTCCCGGCAATGCTCTGATCGTTGCCGGAGGAATCAATGCTGACATTGAGGCGCACAAACTGGATGCCGCGGGAGTATGGTTCCATCGCGTAACCAAAGACATACAGGGTGAACCTCAGGTCCTCCGCGAAAGAGAAAGGTATTTGAGTTTTCGGGGCGACTATCAGCAATCGGAAGATGTGGCGTCGCAGGCCATCCTCGCTTTGCCGAACGACAGAGATGTCGTCGTTTATCTCGGCTACGATTACCTTCACCTCAACCAATACGATGAGTTGCTGAAACTGACAACGAAGTACGAGCAGACCTTGTCGAAGGAACCGGATATTCCGCTGCTTGCCGGTTACGTGCACAAACACAACGGCCAGCTGAGCGAAGCTCGCGCAGATTTCACTGAAGCACTCCAGCGCGATCCTGAAATCGTAACGGCGTATGTGAACCGCGGATATGTGCTCCACGATCTCCATCAGCCTCGAGAAGCAAACGCCGACTTTGAGGCAGCACTCAAACGGGAGCCAAAGAACGGCGAAGCTCATTTGGGGCTTGCCTACACCAGCCTTGACCTCCGCAAGCCCCAAATGGCCCTACGCCAGGCTGCGCTCGCGGAAAGCAGTCTGGGCGATAGCCAGCCGATTCATCTGATCCGCGCTACAGCGTACGGGCAGCAAGGTGCGTTGGCAAAGGCCGTAAGCGAATATCACGCGGCGATCAACTTCACACCGAATGACGGGTCGTTGCATCTTGCACTCGCCAGCACCTTATACACAGAGCGGCAGTATCACGAGGCCATCGACGAGTTGAACGTGGCTCAGAAACTAATGCCTGATGATGACATGGTTTACGCCTGGCTCGCACGCTCCTGGTCGCAGTTAGACGATCGGCAGCAGACCTTGCGCTACGTGCAACTGGCGGAACAGCATGCCATTTTAAAGCCGGCTGCTGCGAATCATCCTCACTCCGATGCTGCTGAGATATTCCTCTTCACTGGCGAGGCATTGAACCACCTTGGAGATCAGAATGCCGCTATGGACCGCTATCGAAGGGCGCTGACTATGCCGGGCAGCGATCGGGTAGGGGTACGGCTGGCTATCGCGCAGACCATGGCTCAGAAAGATCACACCGAAGATGCCAGCCGGCAAATCGCGCTGGCGCTCATGGAGGCGGAAGCGGGAGACACACCTCCACCCACGGGTCAGCAAATGATTGAGGCTGCCGATCTGTTCCGCCAGATGCATGAATACCAATTATCCGAAACCTATCTCCAACGTGCAGAGGCCGCAGGCGCATCCGATACTGCTGTGCACGTAGGTCTGGCCAATACGTACCTTGCACTTGGAGATACAGCCCGAGCCCAGGGCGAGCTTTCGGCCGTCAATAGTTCGTCGGACGATGAACCGGACTATCAGTACTTGCTTGCCGAGGCGAACATATATCGCCAGCAGCACCAGAGCACGCAGGCGTTGACTGCTTTTGCGCAGGCCTCGGATGCCGCGGGCGAAGATCAGACTGCAGAACAGAATCTACTGCAGGCCGGAGCCGACGAGGGATTGAGAGTTAACCGCCGCTTCAGCGTGCTGTCCGATGTCTCGGTTGATCCGATCTTCGAAGATACGACCGTCTATGTCCTCGACTCGAAGCTCGATGCGGTGTTCCCCGTGCCACCTACTGACACTTCTCTGCTGCCTCCGCCACGCTCCTCCCTGGAAACACAATGGACCAGCGCTTTCCATCTGCATATGAACTACCTTCCGACAGCTAGTGGCTTCTTTGAACTTCGCAACGCGCGCGGCGCCATCTCGGTCCCGGCGACCAATTCTATTGCCAACCGCAACACCACGGACTACTCCCTTAACTTTGGAGTCAATCCGACGATTCACCTTGGAACGAATGTTCTTACCTTCAACAGCGGTGTTCAGGCTACAGCTCGGCGTGATTCTGAAACACCCATCGAACTGGACCAGAATCTCTTTCGCCTCTTCACTTACATGTCGACCAGTTCGTTCTTCAATGCGGTATCGATGGATGGCTATGTTCTTCGCGAGACTGGCCCTTTCACCGAAACCAATATGCATTCGGCGGCTTTCGCCGCTGCGGTGGATTTCCGTGTTGGAGCCCCGTGGGGCAAGACAGCTCTGGTGACAGGATGGGGAGAAAATGACCAGAAGTTCACGCCGGTCAGCATCGAGGATTACTACACCTCGTCCTACATCGGACTGGACCGTCGCTTTGGAGACAGGGTAGACGTCAGAGCCATCGTAGAGGACCTGCGTGCCTGGCGAACGGTGGGGACGCGCTCGGGGATCTCCCAGGCGCTTCGCCCTGCTGGGACGGTTCAGTACACCCCGGCGCATAACTGGAGCGTGCAGGCGTCGGCAGCCGACTCGAATACACGAGGCTTTCACGTCTATGACGTAATCCAGAGTGGTCTTACAGTTTCATACGGAATCCCCTTCCACCGGGAGTTCCGGGATGAAACCGGAGACGTAGTCCTGCAGTATCCGATTCGCTTTTCAGCCGGAGTGCAACAGGAAACCTTCTTCAATTTCACAGGTGGGCAAAATCAGCAGTTCAGACCGTTCGTAAGCATCACCTTATTCTGAAGGCGGAATCCTGATGAAGATTTGTCTTGTTGCGACTTTCCCCCCGAGTGGACGGCAGCTAAATGAGTACGCCTTCCATATCGCGCGCGAGTTACAACGTAACCCCGATGTCGAATTGACGATATTGGCGGATGAACTGTCGAACTATGATTTCGCAACGGATGAGAACGGAACCCCGCTGAACGCACCGCGGCAGACGGAATTACCCGACTTTAATGTAATTCGTTGCTGGAATTTCAACAGCGTGCGAACCCCCATCCGTCTTGTCAATGCGATTCGGCGCCTGAAGCCAGACGTCGTGTGGTTCAATCTTGTATTTTCCAGCTTCGCAACACCGGAAAACCCGGTTGCTGCGATGATCGGACTATCTGCTCCGGCACTCATACGGGCTTGCGGCTTCTTCACACATATTACGCTGCACCATATCCTGGAACATGTCGACTTTGCCGCAGCAGGAGTTCGGCGGGAAAGACTCTTCCGTTTGGGCACCGATCTTGCCACTCGCGCGCTGCTCAGGGCAGACTCCGTCTCCGTCCTTCTTCCAGGCTATCAGCGCACGCTTATTTCGAAGTACGGAGCGAATAATGTCCTGCTCGGCACCCACGGGACATTCGCCTCCAATCCCAGTCCTCCCGACTTTACGAAACGTGGAAACCCTGACTTACGCATTCTGGCCATCGGCCACTGGGGAACTTACAAACGGCTTGAAACGTTGATGGAAGCATTTCCGCTGGTCCTGAAGAAGATTCCGAATGCGAAGTTAGTCGTAGCGGGCGCCAACCACCATACGAAAGCTGGATATTGGGAAGCCACCCGCGCAGCACAACCCGATCACCTGCCAATTGAGTTCCGCGGGTATGTTCCGGAAGAGGACATTCCTGAGCTGTATCAGTCCACTTCGGTTCTTGTCATGCCCTACGATTCGGCAACCGGTTCAAGTGGCCCCGCGCATCAGGCATGTGAGTACGGCGTTCCCATCGTCTGCGCCGATATTGCCGACCTTCGCGAAATGGCGGTGGACGAAGATATGGCCGTTAGCTTCTACCGAACCGGCGATGCGCAGGATATGGCGGAGCAGTTGGTCACGATACTCACCTCTCCGGAGCTGCAGCGTCGGATGGCGGAACATAACTACGCGGCCGGCGTGCGGATGACCATGAATTGTGTTATCCGTAGCTACCTGCGTTGGTTTGAACTGCAACAATGCAAGAAAGCCATTTGCATCCCAAGGCCCCTTACCGCAAAAGGCTTGTTGTCGACAGAGGTGACCCAGCCAAACACCAGCGACAGGCCGCCCGACTGGCCTTCGCCATCAGGGGTTTCCGATCGGGACGGAGATCGAGCGGATTTCCGTGGTCCGCGTCATACCGCCGGCGACAGCGATTGTATTTCTGATCTCGCCGAGTCACGGGAATGGAATATGCCCGACGTTTCAAAGGATGGCTCGCCGATCGATAGCTATCCTTCCAGCCCCACCTTCGAAGGCGAGTGCTGACAGTGAACGCCGAAACGCCACCGACAGAGTCATCGGTCTATGAAGCAGAGACCAGAAGGACGACTACATGAAACAGCTCATTCCCACGCACCGCTTAGGCGGAACTGCCTTCTGTTCGTTCGCCTTTACCGTTGCATTGCTATTCATCGGGGTCACCGGCTGCGGAGTCAACAACGGAGCCACGAAGGTCGTGAGTATTCCGCCCGCGACGGTCAGCATTTCCGCGAATCCGACCTCGGTCGCCGCCGGGGTATCTTCTACGCTGACCGTGACGGCTGCCAACGCAACGCAGGTTGCTGTAACTGGGTCTGACGGAACCAGCTACACCTTGCAGTCGACTGGCGGAACACAGCTGGTCACACCCACAGCGACAGCGACCTACACTGCAACTGCAACAGGGACTGGCGGCAATGCAAAAGCCGCGACCACCGTCACGGTGTCGGCATCGACAGGTACGGTGCCGACGGTCAGCATCGTTGCGAATCCTACGTCGATCACGGCCGGAAATTCATCGACCCTCACCGTGACGGCTGTCAACGCCACGCAGGTTGCTGTAACTGGGTCTGATGGTTCCAGCTACACCTTGCAGCCAACCGGTGGAACGCAGATAGTCACGCCTACAGCGACCGCGACCTATACTGCAACTGCAACAGGCACTGGCGGGAATGCCACAGCCGCGGCCACTGTCACGGTGTCAGCGTCGACCGGTACGACGCCGACGGTCAGCATCGTTGCGAATCCTACGTCGATCACGGCTGGAAATTCATCGACCATCACCGTGACGGCTACCAATGCGACACAGGTCACTATCACTGGCTCCGACGGTAGCTCGGATGCACTACAGGCGACCGGCGGTACCGACGTCGTTAGCCCGACCGCGACGACGACCTACACGGCTACCGCGACCGGAACTGGAGGAAGCGCGACTGCGACGGCGACAGTTACCGTTGCGCCTGCGGGCAGCCTCCAGTCCGTTGACCACGTGATCTTCATGCTTCAGGAGAACCATACCTTCGACAACTATTTCGGGATGCTGAACCCTTACCGTCAGGCAAACGGCTATAACGTCGGCGACGACGGCAATACCTATAACGTGGACGGCATTGACGACAAGCTGGGTACGATCAGCAACCAGGACGATGAAGGCGCGACGTTCCCGCTGTTCAAATTCAAGACGACGTGCATTGACGACGAGACTTCCGACTGGCTGGCCAGCTACGGCGAAGTGAATCGTTACGATTTCCTCGCGAATCGCACTTACCCGATGGACGGTTTCGTGCATAACGCGGAGGGCTACGCCAAGAGCTGTCAAAGTGGAGGAGGCTCCTGCTCCGGCGTGTTTACCGATACGACGGGGCAACGGTCGATGGGCTATTACGATCAGGGGTTTCTGAATTACTACTACTACATGGCATCGCAGTTTGCCGTATCCGACCGGTGGTTTTCGCCCGTCTCCAGCAAGAGCATCGGAAACCGTATCGCCACCTTCACCGGAGGAACAACCCAGGGGTTAACCAAGGATCCCGAAGGCGACGATCATCTGAATACACAGCTTGACATTGAACCTATCTTCGCGGAACTGGACCAGGCAAATGTATCGTGGAAGATCTACTACACGGTGACGGAGGGCTTTTGCCTGGATGAAGACGACTGCACTGGCGGCTCCAATGCGCAATACCCGGCTACAGATTTCTCTAACCTGAGCTATTCCTTTCAATATTTGTACGAAGATCCTTCGGGCGCTCCGTGTACCGGAACCACACAGCCGTCCAGCGCCGTCGGTGATTCGTCTAACTCTTTCTGCATTGATACGAATCACATCGCTCCCCTGTCGCAGTACTTCACAGACTTGAACAATGGCACATTGCCGAGTTTTGCGTTTATCGAAGCTGGGTATGGGAATAACGACGAACACCCCGGATCGGGCCAGTCTATATTACTGGGGCAGGCTCAGGTAGCGAACATTGTGAACTCACTGATGGCGAGCACCTCGTGGAAGGACTCAATTTTCTTTCTCAGCTACGACGAGGGTGGAGGACCTTATGACCATGTGCCGCCGGTTCCGGGACACTCGAATCAAAACACGGATGCGTCGCTGGGATCCATCCCGGATATCTCGCAGATTGCGGTCAACGCTGACACCTACAATCCGTGCCTGCCATCAGGCGGAACTCCAACGATCCATTGCGATCTCGTGTCAACGGATCCCGGAGCTAACCCGGGTGACGCGGCGGCCCAGCAGGGATTCGCGGCGCAGCTGGGTTTCCGGTTGCCAAACATCGTCATCTCGCCGTTCGCTCGCCGGCATTATGTATCCCACATACCGATGGATCACACAGCCGTCATCAAGTTCGTAGAGAATCGATTTATCAACGCATCCACGAGTTTGACGAACCGCGATGCTGCGCAGCCGAATCTTCTGGACTTCTTCGACTTCGCCCGGATTCCGTGGTCCACGCCGCCGACGCCGCCGAGCCCGGTGACAGCAACTTCGCTTGGCTACGATCCCTGCACGCCCACGAGTATGGGCCCGTAAGTCAAACGCCCCGCCTGAGGGAAGACCTCGG
>Ga0182015_10002242_pt1 | contig 23875 bp, 20 predicted proteins | sample 712P3MmetaG_FD_120478 | JGI IMG/M metagenome (GOLD analysis project Ga0182015, IMG submission 120478) | Permafrost microbial communities from Stordalen Mire, Sweden - 712P3M metaG | ecosystem: Environmental > Terrestrial > Soil > Wetlands > Permafrost | place: Sweden: Stordalen | collected...
CCCGGCATCGGAACCTCGCTCTCGCTGCGCGTCACCAGAACCACGTTCCCCGCGTCCGGCGCGATCCCGCCCGCCGACGACAGCACTTCCAGCAGCGTCGTTGACCGCACCGCCTCGAACACCGTCGGACTCTTCACCGCTCCGATCACCGTGATCGGCTGGCTGTGCTGTTCCTTCACGTTCACCGTCACTTGTGGCGAACTCACCAGGCCATTCACCTGCAGCAATTCCGCCAGCTTGTCCTGCAATTGAAACGCGGTTAGCCCGTCCGCGCGGATCTTCGTCGGCACCAGCGGCAGCGCGATGTACCCCGATTGATTCACGCGAATTTCGCGCGAAAGCTCCGGCACGTCGAACACCTCGATGTCCAGCAGATCGCCGCTACCGATCACGTAATCGCCCGGACGCACCGCCGCCGCTTGCGCCAATTGCGCAATCCGCGCGTTCGTATCGTCAGCAGTTTCAAGTTTGGGAGCCGCGCCGCTGGAATCGGTGGAAGGTTGGCCACGCTGCGCAGGTTGCGTCGTCTGTTGCGAGCGGCCAGAAGTTACGCCAAGCGACGAAATCAGAAGGACAAACGTCATCAGACCCAACCGCCGGCCCGGTGCGCACACACCTTCGCGAAGCATTGGATAAATCTCCCCCACGCGTCGAGCATTATACAGTCACTTGGATGCATAAAGCGCGCTTTTCGAGGTGTGCAACAGCTCCGTCCGGCCCCGCGCCAGCCGCCCCGGCCGTCCCGACGTTGTATCGCGCGCATACGTCACGGATAATGGCTCGGCGAAATAGCGCGCTCATCGTGACCGGCGAATCGAGACCATTACTGGAAATCACCGTAACTCCACGAGAGCCCGATCTCGAAGTCTCGGTCGTGATGCCGTGCCTCAACGAGGAAAAAACCATCGGCGCATGCGTCGCCGAAGCCCTCGCCACACTCCAGAGCGCCGGCCTGCGCGGCGAAGTCATCGTCGCCGATAACGGCAGCACGGACCGCTCCATCGAAATCGCGCGCGGTCTTGGCGCGCGCGTCGTCCCCGTCGAGAAAAAAGGCTACGGCAACGCGCTCCTCGGCGGCTTCTCCGCCGCGCGCGGCGAATTCGTGGTCATGGGTGACGCCGACCAGAGCTACGACTTCACCCACATTCCCGCATTCATCTCGAAGCTGCGCGAAGGCCATGACCTTGTGATGGGCAATCGCTTTCGCGGCGGCATCGCGCCGGGCGCCATGCCCGCCTCGCATCGCTATCTCGGCACTCCCGTGCTCACCGCCATCGCGCGCCTTTTTTTCGGCAGCCCCTGCGGAGACATCTATTGCGGCTTGCGCGGATTCCGCCGCGACGCGATTCTCCGTCTCGGCCTGCGCACCACCGGCATGGAATTCGCCACCGAGATGGTCGTCAAGTCCGCGATCTTCGGTCTGCGCATCGCCGAAGTTCCCACCACTCTGCGCCCCGATGGCCGAGATCGCCCTCCGCATCTGCGCACCTGGCGAGATGGCTGGCGCGGCCTGCGCTTTCTGATGCTCTACAGCCCGCGCTGGCTCTTCCTTTACCCCGGCATCGGACTGATGCTCGCGGGCACGGCCGTTGGGCTCTGGCTTCTTCCCGGACCGCGCATGGTGCACGGCGTCAGGTTTGACGTGCACACGCTGCTTTTCGCCGGCCTCACTGTGCTGCTCGGATTCCAGTCCGTCACCTTCGCATTCTTCACCAAATTTTTCGCGATCACAGAGGGTTTGGCGCCCGAAGATCCCCGCCTCACGCGCCTGTTCCGCTACGTCACGCTCGAACTCGGCGTTTCCATTGGCGCTCTGCTGATGGCCGTCGGAGTCGCGGCTTGGGCCGTCGTGCTCGGAAGATGGGGCGCCCGCCACTTCGGCAATCTCGATATCGACGAAACCATGCGCGTCACGATCCCCGGCGTCGTGCTCATGGCTCTCGGCTTCCAAACCTTTCTTTCGAGTCTGTTCTTGAGCGTGCTCGGTATGGCGCGCCGCTAGCCGTGATGCTGCGGCCACCAATTTTTGCGAATGTCAGCGGGCTTTCAGCAGGTCAGTGGGCTTTGATAAGGAGCGCGGCGAAGTGCAGTCTGCCGCCAAACACGAACGACGCCGGAGGCGGATACAGCGGCAAATCGTAATCGCTGCGTTCTTCCCGCAGCTTGAGCCGCGCGAAAAGTTCCCGCCATTGCGCCCGCGAAAGATAGGCGTACGGCAGCACCACCCCGTGCGGCCGGTTTCCCACCCAGTCCATGAATCGCAGCCGCCAGTGATCCCAGCGCGTTTCCGCCAGATGATCCTTGATCAGAATAAAATCCCGGCTCACGCGGCACGCGTCCTCCAGAATCGCAAACGGATCGTGCGTATGATGCAAGACGTCGACGAACAAGCATCCATCGAACGAGCCGTCCGCAAACGGCAAATGCCGCCCATCGAACGCATGGCATTCGATCGCGCATCCCGCGCGCGGCAACACCTCAACGCCCGTCACGCGCAATCCGGAAACGCGTTGCTCCAGAAGCGCGCCCAGCGCTCCATCGCCGCAACCCACGTCCAGCAACCGGCTGTCGCGCGGCAAGAACGCCGCCAGCCGCTCCGCCAGCACCGCGATGCGCCGCGGCGACACCAATCGCCCATGCAGCTTGCCGATTCCCGCGACGGCTCGCCCCGGCGCGCCTTCCGATGCCGGCTCGCCGATCATCGCCGCTCACGCGAAGACGGAACCGGCAGCGGACGCAGCGGCGCCGTCGGCGTCGTGGCCAGCGTGGCGAGCAGCAAAAAGATCAGCGCATTCGCGGGAATGTGAAAATTGAAATCCGAAAAACTGTGTACCAGCAATCCGGTGCACGCGGTGAGCGCTCCGATATGAATCGCCAAATCCGAAGTCGCGCGGCTGGCCCGCAGGGATTTTGCCCCTTGCCAGAACAGCAGCGCCAGAAACCACGCCCCCAGCAACCCGCCCACAATTCCCGCGTCCGAGAGCAATTCCACGTAATCGTCATGCGCGTGGTTCACGACGAATCCGTCGTACAGCGTCTCGTACTTCGGAAACACTTGCTGCAGCGTGCCGAAGCCCGTGCCCAGCAGCGGATGATCTAGAAAAATCTTCCACGAATCGCGCGTCATCTCCACGCGGCGCGCCTTGGTCACTTCGAGCGAGCGATACTGCTCGAATCGTTCGAGCGACGCGCCGATGCCGATCCACGCGACCATTGCCGAAGCCAGGAACAAAACTCCGGCGCCCGCCGCCAGCGTCTTCCACTCTTTTCGCCGCATCGTCACCAGTACCGTCAGAAGAATAAGTTCGCAAAAAAAAGCAATAATCCCGCCGCGCGAGGCCGCCAGAAACAACGCGCCGATCGGAACCAGCGTGAAAATACCCACCAGCGGAAGCAGATCGCGCCGTTCGCCGCGCAGCACCAGCACCGCCAGGCCCGGCGGTACAACCAGCTCCACAAATCCCGCAAAGTGATTGCGATTCACGTACGGACCGAACGGAATTCCGCCGTACTTCATTTCGCGGAACCAGTACATTTTTCCGTTGAACGTGAAATGCTGCACGATGCCCAACAGCGAAGCGACAAATCCGAGCACCAACAAGAACCACACGAACTCTCGCCACTCTTCCGACGTGCGAAATACCTGCACCGCCACGAAAACCAGCACCAGCAGCGCCGAACCCTTCAGCCATTCGATGCGCGTCGCAAATTCATACGCGCTCATGCCCGGCACGCTTTGCACCATCGCCACGATCCACAGTCCAGCCATCGGCCACAGCAATACGCTTCCGCGTATCTCCGAGGGCTCAGCGCGCAAAATCACGACGCACCACCACACCAGCAGCAATCCCGCTCCGATTTCCAGCACCCCTTCCGACCACGCCTCCGTCGTGCCCTGCGCGAGCACCGCGAACGCGACCAGCGCGCACAGTCCCACGCGAATGCCCTTCATCGAGCGTTTCCCGCCGGCGCCGCCGCTGGTTCAAGCGACACATCGTCCACCCACGCCGTCCCTTCGATTTTGCTCAGCACCGCGCTCGCCGGCCGCCGCAATCTCAGCAGCAGCACGTGCGTGTCCGGCGCGGTCCGGAAATCGAGCTCGATCAGCGTCCATGGCTCGATGCCCGCAACGCCCTGCGTCACGAATGGTGGATCGTTCGGATGCTCCGGATCGGACATCTCGAAGTGCAGACTCACATCGGTGAGGAGGCTTTCCGCCCGCATGTACGCGGAAAAATGGTAACTCGTGCCCGGCTCTACGGGGACGTACTCGTAAAGGTTTTCAAAATCCACGTTCGCAGAGCCGTCGAACGTAATTTCGAGATCCCGCGAACCGGAATGGGGGCCGCGCAAATCCAGATTCACTTCGGCGCCCGGCTGCGGCTGGTATTGCCAGCCGAAACCGCCATTTGCAAATTCGGTCTCGAAGCCGCCATCGCTCACTCGCGATCCGTCATCAATTCCGGACGGCGCCCCACTGGCTGCCAGCGCCTGCTGCCACGCCTGCCAGGCTTGCGGAACGCGATCTTGCGCGATCAGCAGATCGAGGAGGGGAAACGATTCCGCCAGCTCTATCGGATCCCGGCGCTGCACCATGCGCTGCCAAACAGCGAGTGCGGCATCCGGCTGTTTCTGCGCTTCGAGAAACACCAGTGCTCTCTCACGCGCTTCGGGGGTATCCGGCAGCACGCGATCGAGCAATAAATGAACGTCTTGCGAACTGCGCCACGTGCGCGACACCGCCAAATCCATCCATTGCGGCTCGGCCTCAAGCGCGCGATGAATCTCGTCGTATGCCTGATCGCTCCGGCCTTGACCCAAAAGAAAATTGCCGTAGCGCCACGCGGCTTCGCCCGAGATGGGATGGGCGCGCTCTGCGGCGAGATACGCGGATTCGGCCGCGGCCGAATCGCCCTGTTCGTCGTACGTACTGGCAAGGTCAAGCCAGTAGTACGGATTTTCCGGAACGAGTGCGAGCGCGCGGCGGTAATGCGAAATCGCCAGCGGCAAATCTTCGTTTTCAAAATCGAGCTGCCGATAACGGCCCAGCAGGTACCAATGATCGGCGTTGGAGGGTTCCAGATTCGCGGCGCGTTGCCAATCCTGCGGATCCGTCGAGTTGGCCCAGTACATCGCGAGCGCGTGCTTGCCGCCTTCCCAACAGAAAATTGCCGCGATCAGGACGACCGCCAGCACTACGAGCGAGCGCGCGGCGGGATTGGTTAGGCGCAACCGCATTGGCCGCTACTCTGCACCGAATCGCCGCCACGGCGCAACGGTTTCAACCGGAAGCGGCCGCGCGGCCCGGCGCAACTTTCAGAACTCTTCCGCCCGTGTCTTCGGAGCGCTGCGACTCCTTCGGATGGCGGATCAGTTCGCGGAGACTCCCAACGGTGCAAAACCATCCGGCGAGCGCCGTCTTCGGCTCATCACCCGCGCTTTTGAGGCCACCACGACCGACTGCTCGGAAAGGTCTTCGCTCATCAACTCCGCCATGCGTGATCAACTTGAAGACCCACCACGGGCACCCAGTTAAGGCGCCCGCCTTCGGCACTGCGCGCGGAAAGTTTCTCCCGCACGCCCCAAGTTTGCCGAAAGAGTTTGCCGAAAACGATCAGTCTTTGTTTTTCCCTGCCTTGTACTTCGTATCGATGCCGACGCCCATGGCTTGAAGCGCGTCCAAATCCTGCTGTGCCTGTGTGCCCCACTCTCCGCCGGGATCGAGCTTCACGGCCGTTTGAAACGCTTCGACCGTGCCGGGCTGAATGATGGGGATAACCTTGTCGCCCTCCTGCTTCGAGCCCATGGTGTTCATATAGCATTGGCCTAGCAGGAACCACGTCTGCGCATTCTTGGGATCGATCGCCAGAGACTTCTGAAACGGATCGATCGCCTCCTTCATTTTGCCGATGTTGTAGAGCGACGCACCGGCGTTCCGCCAGGCGGCCGCGGCGTTGGCCGGGTTGAGCGCGGCGGATTGGGAGTAAGCGGCCATGGCGTCGTCAATTTTTCCTTCGGCTGCCAGCGCGTTCCCAAGGTTGTTGTAGTAACCGGGATCGGGATTGAGCGCGATCGCCTGCTGGTAATAGATGACGGCTTGATCGGGTTTCTGTTCAAGATCGTAGGAAGCCGCAATGCGCGACAGTACGATATGGCGGTTCGAGTCGGTTGCCGTCATGCCTTCGAGCGCCATTTGGAAATCCTGAATGGCGGTGTCGCAAGCTTGGGTAATCTGGCTCTGCAGAGCGGTGGGATCGCCGCCGCCCTTCGCCAATTGGGCGTGCAGCGTCTCGGCTTGCGTCGCGGCCGCCACGCCGGCGTCGAAATTCACCTTTATGTTTTGGAACGCCTTATCCTGCGCGGCCTGCGCAGCGTTGGCTTTCTGCTGCGCGTCGGAGACCACGACCTTGATGTCCATCGTGGCATCTTCCTGGCCGGCGAACTTCACGCCCCACTTGTAAACAAGCTGGCCTTTGTCCTTGACGTCGATGTCATACGTGGCGGGCGCCAAGCCCGGCGTGTGGTAGTGCCCCTTTGAGTCCACGTTGACGGTGAAGGATTTCCCGTTGTCCTCGCTCGTAAATACCAACTGGATGTTCGGGTACGGCTTGCCGGAAACGTCGTACACGGTGCCGGAAAGTGAGCTTAGGTCTTGCGCCGCGGCCCGGGTGCCCAGCCAGGATGCCGCCGGGCCCGCCAACAGCGCGAGCGCTAGGGCCATCCAAAGAATCTTCTTAATTCTCATGTTCGCGCCCTTTCAGTTAAATCGACGTTCCGCCCGCCCCTGCGGGTCGACCGAAGCCGGCCTATTATCGCGCAATTCGCACGCGATAGGCGATAGGATCGGCTTCACCTGCCTCGGCAAACGCCCGCAGGCGCAGGCGGCAACTGTCGCAAGCCCCGCAGGCGGCATCTTCATACTGATAACACGACCACGTAAGACCCAGTGGCGCGCCGAGCTCAATGCCTCGGCGCACGATTTCGCTCTTGCGCATGCCGATCACAGGCGTGACGATTTCGATTTGCGTTTCCGGGCGCGTGCCGACGCGCGCGAGTTCCTCGAAGACACGATAGTACTCCGGACGGCAATCGGGATAGCCGGAACTGTCCTCGGCGACGGCGCCGACGAAAATCGAAGACGCGCCGATCACTTCCGCCCAGCTCACGGCGACGGAAAGAAAATGGGCGTTGCGGAAGGGAACGTACGTCACCGGGATGCCTTCGGCGGAAACCGGCGCGGAACTGTCGGCCTCAGGGACGGCGACGCGCGAGTCGGTGAGCGCGGAGCCGCCGATCTGCGCGAAGTGCTCGAAGCGCGCGGCCACGCGATCGGACACGCCCCAGAAATCGGCGATGGCGTCGAATGCCTGCCGCTCGCGGCGCTCGGTGCGCTGCGCGTAACTGACGTGCAGCACCGCAAGGTCGTGCGTCTGGCGCGCGATGGCCGCGGTGACGCAGGAGTCCATCCCTCCGCTCAACAGCACAACCGCTCTTGGCTTGGCGTTCATTTTCGATTTTCTACGCGCGGTCCTTCCTTCGCTCGATTCTCTAAACTCCGCGCGTCAAGGGATCCCAGATAAATTTATGCAACTGCAGGCCGAGCCGCACGGGCAGTGCGTCCGCCAGGATCCAGCCGGCCACTTCGCGCGCGTCAAGGCCGGGCCATGCGCCCAGCGGATCGGCGTGCACCGGCGAAAACAGCACCTGGCGCACGCGAAGATTCAAATCGTGCTGGCGCGTGAAGTCGCGCGCGAATTCGTAATCGCGGCGGCTGGCGAGCACGAATTTCACTTCGTCCTTCGCGCCGAGCGCATCCAGGTTCTCCGCGCGAAAAGTTCCGAACTCGCCGGAATCGGGGCACTTCACATCCATGATTTTCACCACTTCGCGCGGCAGTAAATCGATGGGCCGCTCGCCGCTGGTTTCCGCCAGAACCGTGTAGCCCGCGGCGAGCAGGCGTTCGGCCAACGCCGCGACTTCCGGTTGAAGCAACGGCTCGCCGCCGGTTAATTCGACCAGCGGAATTTCGGGCGACGCGCTCGCGCCGCCATTCTGAGGATGCGCGAGAACTCGAACGCGTTCCAGAATTTCGTCCACGCTCTGGCGTTCGCCGCCGTAAAACGCGTAGGCCGTGTCGCACCAAACGCAGCGCAGATTGCAGCCCGTCAGGCGAACGAAAATGCACGGCAAGCCCGCATAGCTACTCTCACCTTGAATCGATCGAAAAATTTCGGTAATGACCACGATCACCGCCCCCGCGCGCGCCGCTTGCGCCGATCGTAAGCCCGCACCAGCGCGATCGCCGCCAGAAATCCGACCACTCCCATGATCAGTGGAAACGGGCGCACCGGCACGCCGATGTAGCGAAATACGAAAATGTACGCGGCGCCCGCCAAAATTGCCGGAATGAAAACGAGAAGATAAGCGCGATTCATGGCTGCCGGAAACTACGGCCAGTAGGTGGCCGCGGTTGTGTCGGTCTCCCAAACCGTGATGCTCGCGATTCGCGCGCCGGCGCCCAGATCGCGCACTTGGCCGGCCGTCTCATCGTAAAAATACTTGGCGATATTCTCGGCCGAAGGATTGATCGCGTCGAACGGCGCCTGATCGTTCAGAAACTTGTGGTCCACGCCGGCGATGATTTCGCGCAGCACGCGTTTGATGCTGGTGAAATCGGAGAGCAGACCGATGGAATCGAGATCGGGACCTTCGAGCGTCACGCGCACTTTATAATTGTGGCCGTGCGGATTTTCGCACTTGCCCTTGTAGCCGCGCAGCGCGTGGCCCGCGGAAAAAGTTTCATCGACACTCACTTGAAACATCGAAATTCCTCGGATCGGTTTAGTGCCCCGTTTCGTGCGGCCTGATTTCGGTCGGAGCGAGGCGGGCTTGCTTAGGAATCGCTCGACATAAATCGTTCGACTTCGCCGATGTCCCGGGTGACGGCGTAGTCGGGAAGCGATTCCAGGAAAATTCTACCATAGCCCATTCGGTGGATGCGGTTATCGAGGATCGACAACACGCCGCGGTCGGTGCGCGCGCGGATTAACCGGCCGAAACCTTGCTTCAGCGCCAGCACCGCTTCCGGAATTTGATATTCGGCGAAGGCGTTGCGGCCGTCCTCTTCGAGGGCGCGGACGCGCGCCGCGACGATCGGATCGGAAGGCACGGCGAATGGCAAGCGATCTACGATGACGCACGAGAGCTGTTCGCCGGGGACGTCCACACCCTGCCAGAAACTCGATGTGGCAAACAGCACCGCTCCCGGCGTCATGCGAAAGCGTTCGAGCAGCGTCGAACGAGGCGCGCTGCCCTGCACCAGCAGCGGAAATTCCACTTTTGTGCGTACGCGGGCATATACGTCGTTCATTTGAGCGTAGCTCGTGAACAGACAAAACGCGCGGCCCCGCGAGATTTCGAGCAAGCGCGCGATTTCCTCCGCGGCGGATTCGGCGAAGGCGGCGTTGCGCACGTCGGGCATGCGCTCGGGCACATACAGCAGCGATTGCCGGCGGAAATCGAATTCCGGCGGCAACACGCGCTCCACCGATCCGGCCGGAATTCCCAGGCGCTGCTTCAGGAAATCGAAGCGGCCGCCGACGGCCAGCGTGGCCGAAGTGAGCACGATCGTGTCGAACTGCTCGAAGAGGCGCTCGCGCAGAATTCCGCTGACGTCGATCGGCGTGGCGGCCAGAAAAATTCCTTTGTTGCGGCGCTCGTACCAGTAAACGAAATTGCGCTCCTCGGATTCCAGCAGAAAAACAAGTTCGGTGCGCAATTCGGCGGCGCGGCGCGCCACTTGCACCACCGGCTCCGGCTTTTCGCGCAGCGCGGCGATCTCCGATTCGAGCGCTTTCGCGGCGGCCACAAGCGCGTCGTACGCTTCGCGATTCTGTTCGAGGAACGCCGCGCGTTGCTTGGGATCGAATGGAAAGCGCCCTTCGCGCTGCGGAAACATCTCAAAGAAACTGCGCGCTCGCTCGCGCAGCCGCGCCACGCGCCGCGGGAGCGAAGCGCCCTCGGTGTGCGCCAGGCGCAGCGTGAGATCCGCGTCGCGCGCCAGCTCCTCGAAGCGATAGTTTGAAACTTCGCGGCCGAAGTAATCGCTCGCCACGTCTTCGATCTCATGCGCTTCGTCGAAAATCACCGCGGCGTATTCCGGCAGGATGCTGCCGAAATCGTCGCCCCGCAGCGCCAGGTCCGCGAAGAAAAGATGATGATTGACGATGATCAGATCGGCTTCCGCCGCGCGCTGATGCATCGCGGTGACGAAGCAGCGCTTGAATTCCGCGCACTTTTGTCCCGAGCAGGCGTCGCGCCGCGCATCGAGTTTGCCCCACATGCTCGCGTCGTCGGGAAGAAACGTCAGCTCGTTGCGGTCGCCGGTCTCGGTGACTTTCTCCCAATCGCGCATCTGCGCGAACCAATCCACTTCATCCAACCCTTTCAGCACGGGCTGATCCGCCATGTCGTACAATTTCTGCCGGCACAGAAAATTGCCGCGGCCTTTCATCACCGCAACCTTCAGCTCCGGTGCGAAATGTTTTTGCAGAAACGGCACATCCTTGGTGAACAATTGTTCCTGCAGCGATTTCGTGGCCGTCGAAACGACCACGCGCCGTCCGCTGCGGATCGCCGGCAACAAGTAGGCGAGCGTCTTGCCCGTGCCCGTGCCTGCTTCCACCAGCGCGTGGCGTTTGTTTTGAAACGCTTCCTCGACAATTTCCGCCATTTCAAGTTGCGAGCGGCGATGTTCGTAGCCCGCGCCCAGGCTGCGCTCAAGCAATCCGCCCGGACCCAAAATATCGGGGATCGTGGGCGGCTTTTCCTCGGCTTCGATCTTCGGGGTTTTGCGGAAAGTGGGCATTGTCGCTGGTTAAACTCTGTACCTTAGCACATCCGCAAAGAGCGGCAGGGCCGACCCGCTCGGCGCGCCGGCTGCAGTTCGGGCGTTTGCTATACTCGCGCGCATGGCCGCAAAGCCCGCCAAGAAACTTTTCCTGATCGACGCGATGGGCTTCGTCTTTCGCGCGTTTTTCGCGCCGATGGACCGGCTGCGCAACGCGGCGGGGCTGCCGACGAAAGTTCCCTATCTTTTTTCCACGATGCTGCGGCGGCTGATCAAGGACTACGAACCGGATTACATCGGCGTGGCGTTCGACGTTTCCGGGCCAACATTTCGCGACAAGCTTTTCGCCGAATACAAAGCGCAGCGCCCCGCGATGCCTGAAGACCTCGCCGTGCAATTGCCCTACGTTCGGAAAGTCTGCGAAGCCATGCGCCTGGCTGTGCTCGAACTACAGGGCTATGAGGCCGACGACATCATCGGCGCGCTTTCGCGCCAGGCCGCGCAACGCAAGCTCGACGTCACGATCGTCACCAGCGACAAGGACATGATGCAGCTGGTCGGCGGGCGCGTGCGCGTGCTGCGGCCCGGATCGGGCGCGGCCAAGCCGGACGTCGTTGTTGATGAAGCCAAGGTGGAAGAGTTGATGGGCGTGCCTCCGAACAAAGTCGTCGACGTGATGGCGCTGATGGGCGATTCGATCGACAACATTCCGGGCGCGAAAGGCATCGGCGAAAAAGGAGCGCGCGAAATCATTCGCCGATTCGGCTCGGCCGAGGCGGCTCTAGACGCCGCCGACAAAGTGGAAAACAAGCGCTATCGGGAGGCGCTGCAAAACGGCCGCGAGCAAGTGCTGCTCTCGAAGCAGCTCGCGCAAATCGCCACCGGCGCGCCCGTTACGCTCTCGCTCGACGTGCTCGAACGGCGCGAACCCGACGCCAATGCGCTGCGCGAGCTCTACACCGAACTCGGCTTCACGTCGCTGCTTAAGGAATTGCCCGCGTCGGTCACCTCCGCTTCGGCCACGCTCGATTCCGAGCGCCTGGATTCGGCCGCGGCGATCGGCAATTTTCTTGCCGGCGTGCCAAAGGAAAACGAAATCGCCGTGTGGCTCGAACCCGCGCCCGGCGAACGCGAAGCCGAAGGCTTCGGCACGCGCATCGCCGCCGTCGAACTTTCGCCCGCGCCCGGCGTCTCGCGCGCGACGTGGTGGGATGAATCGGGCGAAGTGGCCCGCGCTCTCGCGCCGTTTCTGGCCGACGCCGCGCGGCCGAAAATCGTGCACGATCCCAAGCTCGTCGAATTGCTGGCCGGCCCTGTCGCGGGAATTCGCCACGCGACGATGCTCTATTCCTATCTGCTGCGGCCCACCACGGCGAAGCACAATCTCGCCGACGTCGTTCTGCGGCATCGCAACGTCACGCTGCCGGGCGCACCCGGCGAACGCGCCGATCAGTTGCAGCTTCTCGCGCCAATGCTCGCCGAGGAAGTCGAGCGCGCCGGTCTCACCGAACTTTACCGCACGATCGATTTGCCGCTGGCGCCGGTGCTGGCCGCGATGGAGCGGATCGGCATTCACGTCGATCCGCGCGCGCTCGAAGCGATGTCCGCGGAAATGGAGCGCGAGATTCGTGCGCTCGAACGCAAGATTTGGGATCTGGCCGGCAGCGAGTTCAACGTAAATTCGCCCGCGCAGCTCGCGGAAATCCTGTTCGACAAAATGAATCTGCAGCCCGCGGCGCGCCGAGGCCGCGCGAAAGCCCGCTCGACCGCCGCGGAAATTCTGGAAGAGCTGGCGCTGCTGCACGAGCTGCCGCGATTGGTGCTCGATTACCGCGAACTGACGAAATTGAAATCCACCTACGCCGATACGCTGCCGAAGCTGGTGGACCCTACAACCGGACGCGTGCACACGAGCTTCAACCAAACCGGCACCGCCACGGGCCGTCTCAGCTCCTCCGACCCCAATCTGCAAAACATTCCCGTACGCACCGAACTCGGCCGCCAGATTCGCGCCGCTTTCACCGCCGAGCCCGGCTGGACGCTTCTCTCCGCCGACTACTCGCAGATCGAGCTGCGCATCCTGGCGAATTGTTCCGCCGACCCGGTGCTGAGCGAAGCCTTCCGCACCGGGCAAGATATTCATTCGCGTACGGCGCAGGAAGTTTTTGGTGTCGGCCCGATGGCGCAAACCGCCGAGCATCGCCGCGCCGCGAAAATCATAAATTTCGGCATCATCTACGGACTTTCACCCTTCGGCCTGGCTCAGCAGCTCGGCATCGACCAAAAGGAGGCCGCGCAATTCATCGCCGCGTACTTCGCGCGGTACAGCGGCGTGAAAAGTTATCTCGATGGATTGCTGGCCGAAACGCGCCGCACCGGCGTCTCGCGCACCATCTTCGGCCGCACTCGGCCCATTCCGGAAATTTCCGCCGCGCAACCCAACCTGCGCAATTTCGCCGAGCGCACCGCAATGAACACGCCATTGCAAGGCACCGCCGCCGATCTGATCAAGATTGCGATGATTCGCATCCACCGCGAACTGCGCGAAGGCAATTTCCGCGCGCGGATGATTTTGCAGGTACACGACGAATTGCTGTTTGAATCGCCCGCGGACGAACTTGAGCGTTTGCGTCCGCTGGTGAAAAACGCGATGGAGCAGGCGCATCCGCTTTCCGTGCCGCTCCTCGTGGATTTGAAGGCCGGTTCGAATTGGCGCGACATGAGCTAGAACCAAAACAAGGAGGAAGAAATGGCACTCCAGCACGGCGAGGGCTTTCTGAAAATCACGGCCGACGCGAAAAAACGCGTCAAGGAATGGAACGTCGTGGAAACGAAGCGCCGCATGGACGCCGGCGAAAAATTTCTGCTGATCGATGTGCGCGAAGACAACGAATGGGAGCGCGGCCACATCGCTGGCGCCATGCACATGGGTCGAGGCGTCATCGAGCGCGATATCGAACAGGCCGTGCCGGACCACGCGGCGCAGCTGGTGCTCTATTGCGGTGGCGGATTTCGCTCGGCGCTGGCGGCCGACAATCTGCAGAAAATGGGCTACACCAACGTGATTTCGATGGACGGAGGCTGGCGCGGTTGGAACGAAGCGGGCTTCCCGACGAAGAAGCCTTGAGGGGGAAGAGGCCGGCCCGCCCCGGGCGGGTGGTCAGCCGGTTGCCGCGCCGGCCAGGAAACCATGGCCGGCGCGGGAGGACTTGAAAAATAACCTCGGTCCTGCCAAGCCCTCTAAAATGCGGGCTATTCAATGTTTCCAACAACATACGCTGGCTTTGGCGTTATACGTCTTAAGCCTTCGTGAGCCCTAGCATACCTAAAACTAATCTTTGAAAAGGTAGTGCTTGGCGCTCCGCGCCGGGCCGCCACTCCGACGTCGAAGCCACCGTGCCCGTTGTACTTAACCTGCCAAGATCACCGCCAGCACGAGCCGTCAAGCAATCAGGTTCGTCGTAGATGACCCCTCAGATCGCATCTGATCGCCAAGGATCGCCTCTGAACCACTTCATCGAGCATCAAATGATGGCTTGCGCGGTACCTACTTATATTTTAATCTAATACATGTACCGTCCACGTTGAGGCAATATGGCAATCGGTGCCGGGGTGCCCACTTACCAGTGGGACGTTCTGCCAATCATTCAGGAAGCGCCGCGCCAATCCGGTGTCTATGCAATCTATGGGCTGCATGGTTGCATTTACGTCGGAGAGTCCGGCGACATTCGAGCAAGCCTATTGAGGCACTACGGCGAAGAGAATTCTTGCATCATGTGGAACGCTCCGACAAGCTTCCAATTCTTGCTGGTGCCATCAAGTCTTAGAGTATTCCAAAAGAATCAGCTAATCCTCGCGTTGCAGCCAATTTGCAATCGTCACGAGGAACGAAGTGGCTAAAACGGACCCAGCCGTCGCAAAGCTAAGACGCATCCGGCGCTTGTGGATCCAACTGGAACGCGAGACACCGAGCGGCCCGCAATATAAAGCACTCGCAGAACAGATTCGCGTCTTGTCGGCTGAATATCGGGTGCTCGTTGCCTTACCTCAGAAGCCTGAAAAATCACGTTAGTCCGCTCTGTCTGTCGTGTATGGAGCGCCCTTCGGCCACCACACGATATTTGTGGTTTCGCAGTAAGCGCATGGAAATTCTACAAGAACGTAAGGGATTTCCATGGAAACCTCACTGGGACCTTGTACTGCTATTTTGCCGCCGCACTTCACGCAGATAGTTTCCTTTCGCATCGCATTCACGATAGCTCTGGTGCTCAATTCCTGTCGATAAGGTATAACACACTCTGCCCGCCACTTACCGACATCTGCCCGTCACTGCCCGCCACACGAGGTAGGGGGTTCAGTTGCCTGGTTGCGTGGCCCCTAGAAAATGCCCGGAAACGCTTAGAGCAGTTTCCTTATGTCGAAGTCGTAATCTACGATGACGTTGTCGCCCGTCGACGTGCAGAACGGCGCGCCTGCTTCTAATCGACCGCGATTCTTGTCGCGCCGGAGCTTTTGAAGAAGCGTTGATTGCGGCAGCTTGGCGGCGGGTTACCGATTGAGGGAGTTCCTGGCGGTGCAGATTGCCACCTTGCCACAGATGTTCTACTTTCGCTAAATGCCCATTCTGAATCTTTCAAACGATCCCATCATTAGCCGCCGCCGAAGCCAAAGGGTAATCATGAGCATTCCTGTCACCGTGAAGTGGAAAGGCCCGGATGGTCTGGAAAGAGAGGAGGCCACAACGAGCCTGGTCCTCAACGTGCAAGGCCTCTTACTCTCGCTCGCCGCCGCGCTGAAAGCGGGACAAACGCTATTACTCGTGAATCGGACGACCAACCAAGAACAAGCCTGTCGCGTGGCCCACTTCGGACCGGCTGCGGAGGGACGAGTTCAGGTCGGTCTGGAATTCCTTGAGCCGTCGCCGGAGTTTTGGAACATCAGGTTTCCCCCGGAAAATTGGTCTTCGATGGATTCGTCGCCTCGCAGCACCAGCGCTTCCTAGGCACATTGACCGCGCCAAGGAGAATCCGCCCGCTTCAAAACCCGCCAAGTGGGAATGCCAGACTCAAACCGGAGTTTGCGAAAATCATATAAACGGCGCTGCTTTCGCAGGCTGTCTGAACGCGGCTGGTTCCGCAGGAACTCAATACAATGTTGGAGAGCTACACGGCGGGCCGGGCCGCGCGCAAGGACGCCCCGAAATCGCTCACGCTTTCTTGATGCGGCGAATCACTCAGAGCAGGATGAAGGCGCCGAGGCCGCGCTGGGGCCCCTTTTCGTCAACGAAAAAACGGCACGAGCTTCCCGCTTCTCCCAAGCGGGCAATTGACGCGCTAGAACCCACTTCTCCGGTAAATGCTGCGAGCTCGACCGGTCGATGCAACACCATCCAATCGGTTGGTCCAACAATGCTCCCCTCGTAAATCGATCTGTACGGCGGTATTCAATCACAACCCAAACAGGGCAGTGTTCTGTTTGAATTAACGCTCGCGAACGAAACCGGCCTCGTAGACCCCTACAAGAAGACTTCGAGCTAGTGTCGCGTCGACCCATTGAGACCACCATCTCAAATGGGTTCTAGCACTTCGCTTCTACTGCAAGCGCGTTCGTGTAGTCTTGAGACGGTCTGGGTTGAAATCCAGATTTTCTATATCTTTAACAGTAGAATAGTACTAGAAGTTTATATACCGCCGCAATCTTACTGGGAAGGATGGGGTTTAACTAATGGTTCGTTCCAGCCGAGAAGAGGAGAAGCAACTTTTGGATGAAATCTATCAGGCTGCGCAGAGCCGCCGTCGGGCGAAACGGGCTGGTCTGGCTCAAGTCGGCATCGTCTTTGTCGTGGAGAACAAACCGTTCATCGACGGCACCCCGATAACCGAAGCAGAAGGATACGCACATTTCAAAATCCACGAGCGTGGCCATTATCAATACTGGGGACAGTTACAGCAGATTAAAGCCGTGCCCGCCGATGTCGAATACGATGAAGTCCCAAGGGGACGAGCGGTCTACGATACAACGACACGCAAGTATACGCTGTACCTTGACCCCTGTATTTTAAAGAACAAGAAACTCGTATCCCGCATTATGGCGGAAATGAACCTGCCTTTTGAAAATACGGAGACAGCTACCGACGACCACTACCGCTGTCCGAAATGCTGAGCCGCTAAATTTATAGCTGAGTTTTGTTCCCTCACCAACGATTTTGATGACGGCAGCAAGGCGGTCGAGGTGCTCGACTTCAAGGATCCCACTGCCGGCAAAATCGGTCCTATTGCTTTGCAAATGCACAATGCCGGGCTGTTCGATGAATATAAGGACATCACGATCGAAGTGAATCCGAAAGTCGATGAGCTGATAACGCTGACCTAGGCTGAGCTTGCCGCCGGCACCACGCCGTACTTGTGCGATTACGGGAGAGCGTCATGAGGCGTCGGCCTGGCACGCCCCCTGATCCCAACCGGGCGGGCGCAGGTCTTTCAAGCCAACGTCCTCGCGCATGTCGGCGTCCATCTGCACGGAAATCGCATGGAGCTAGATCTAGCGGCAGCGGTCGAGGGCATGACCGACGCAGAACGCCTGGCCTGTACGTCGGCGGCGGCAAAGCGGCCCAGCAAGGCCATCAGCGGGGACTGCTTCGCTTTGGGCGCGTGTTGCCCCGTGGTCGATAAACACACAGCGAAGGTAGTGAGGCCGGCCGCAATCATAGCCTCTGGTAGAAGTCTTCTATGAGGCACGCTGGTTCTCCTTAGTATCAGCAAATGGGAAATGAAAGCGTTGGATTTCTATTGGCGAAACGCACCAGCCGGTCCGCATCTTCAACGCTACATCCGCGCCGCGCCCGATTTTACCCCGGTGACGCTAACCGCGTCCGACGCCGCACTCGCCCCGTCCGAATTCACCGCAAATATCTTGTATTGAAACGCCTCTCCAACTGCCGGGGCCGGCTCCTGGAAGCTTGCACTCGTCAACCCGCTCGTGTCGATGTCAGGGTCATGGGTGCTCGTGCGTACCACGCGATAAAATTTCGCCTGCGGCACAGGATCCCACTTGAGCAGCGCATTGCCGCCGCGCACTTGCGCCTTTACTCCGGCGGGCGCATCCGGCTTCGCGCCGCTGCTCGACGGCAGTAACCCATACACGCAGAATTGCCCCGTCCCCACATTTTCGTCGCCAAAGCTCGCCAGGTACACCTTGCCATTTGCGATCGTGGGAGGCGCCATCTTTGAGTACTCACCGCAATCGTCGCGCGCCGGTATCTCGAGCGAGTTCCACAGTTCATGCCGAATGTCGTCCGCGTCGTAGGCGTGCAAAATTCCCGGCTGCGACACGTGCCAGGAATCGCCCGTGGCATGGATCGCGGCCCAAAGAATTCCGTCCGTGCCGCCATTGGCTGAAAGCGAAAGCATCGCGCCCGGATGTCCTTCGTTGGGAATATCGCGCATCATCGCGGGCGTCTCGATCAATTTGTTGTCGCCATCGAATTTATAAACGCGGGCCTTATCGCGCTGGCCCCACACGTACAACATCGCGCCCTGCTGCGCGCTTTTCCAAAAGACCAGGCAATGCAAATGCGAGACCGTGGCCTGGAAGTGCTGGAACGCGTGCTCATCGCCCAGATGGCCGAAATTGTGCGTGTCCAGCACGTACATCACGCCTTGCTTGCCGCCGCCGAGCACCAGATTGGTCCCCGGAATCAGCGTCGCGCCGGAAGCATCCAGATCGTTGTCGGTGGTGTCCAAATAAAAGTGATTCGTCGGCGTAAACCAATCCAGCATTTTCAATTGCGGCGTGAACTTCAGGAAACTCTCGCTGAAATTCTGCACGCCGTCCCAGCTTCCATTGCCCGTCACCAGGTAGACGTTGCCGTCGTCATCCGCCGCCGGCGCCTGACCCGATTGCCAGATGCCCGCCTCGTCGCCCGCCGGCGTCGAATTGAACACGCTAACCTGCGCGAGCGTTTGCGCGTCATAGGCGATCAGAAATCCGTGATACGGATCCTTATCGCAATGCGCGGCATAGCCCACGTACACGATGCCTTTCGAGAGCAGCAGCCCCGGCCGCTGATTTTCCATCAGCGCCGTGAAGCCCGGCGCTGCGATCGCCACGGGACTCTCCGGCAAATCCGCGCCCGTGGCCAAATCCAGTTCGTGCAGACGCTGCGTGAAGCCCGCTCCGGCCTTCGTGATGGCCACTACATACAGCACGCCGCGCGCTTTATCGATCACCGGCGTGCCGATGATGCCCATCTGCCCGTTGATGTCCGTGCAGCCGAAATCCGTGCTGTACACGTTGTCCGGCGTGCCGAAATTCACGTGCCAGATCGGTGCCGTCGCCTCCGGGTCATTGGCGTCGAACGCGTAGACGCTGTTGTTCACCGTGGTCACGTAGACGACGTCGTGCGTTCCTCCCCCGACGGCGACGCCGGTGACTACCAGCGGCTGCGTGTAAAGCTGGTCATCCACCACGTGCTTGAAGAGCATGCCGAACTGCGCCTTGTTCACGTTGGCCAGCGTCAGCTCGGTCTCATGCAGATTCGCGCCGGTGCGCGCATTGTCGTTGTGCTGCGTGAGCACGTCCACTTGTGCCGCAGCGCCCACGCCAGCCATCGCAAAAACGCAGATGCCAGCACACAGCAGAGGAACACATCGCAGCCAGCGCAGACCGATCATTCGCATCCATCCATTCCCATTCGGTTCACTGAAGCAAGCACAGAGGAGCTCTGACGGCGAAACGATAACATAGATAGAGCTCCGACGCCCCTCCCGAGGCGACGTTTGGAACTGCTCAGTCTAAACGACTTCAAGCGGGATTGTCCTGTTGCCACAGGGTATCCTCGGGGCCGCGCTCTTCCCGACTTAGATTTGAAAGGATATTCTTGTAGTGCTCCCCACTAATTTGGACTGGCGCGAATTCGAATTTCAGTACACGACTCGACTGCTCTCGGTCTGTCGCCGGGTCCATCACGGATCGCCTTTAATCTTTAATTAAGGAGGCCGGCTGTAGATAATTTTGTGACAGCGATTGCAGCCAGTTTCGCGAATAACTAATAACTACCGATTCTTGCTGCGGATTCTTGCTAGCGCACCTGGGGCAAAACCACGAGGTCGAGTTTGGCACCAAACTCAACGTCGCATGTGGTTGAAAACAAATGGTCGGGGCGAAAGGATTTGAACCTTCGGCCTCCTGGTCCCGAACCAGATTCCAGGCCCTATCGAAACCTATGCATTCTTGTTGATTGTAAGTGATTCTTGTTGAACTCCGTTGAATCCTGTTGAAGTCGGGTGCTTTCGCAGTTACAAAATTATCTACAGTCGTTCACGAACCGCTTTCACTGCCTGTCCGGACTTATGGCGAGCCACAATTCCATGGCAGTCAAACGACCGGAAAACGTCTGTTCTGTCTCTGGTCCGAGCATTGAGGGCCGCACCCAAATGAGTCGTGCGTTTTCGGTTGGTGAGTGCTACCTTACGGGCCACAGTCAGGGTTGGGATCGTCGCGTCGTTGGTGTGCAAGGAGCCCTCATGATCCCCATGCGAATCCGAGTCAGTCTTCGGTGCGAGATCAGCCGCTTTCTTGTGTGCCTGGGACTTTTTGCGCTCACGGCCGCTGCGCAGACACAAACGCAAACTACGCATCACGCAACGCACCCGGCGGCGCCAGCCGCGAGGCAGAACGGCACGCCTTCGGCCAAGATGAAAGCGATCTGGGAGCCGATGAACTATCCGGACGACATTTTGCTGCAGGACGTTTATTTCGCGAACGACAAAGTCGGATGGATCGCGGGCAAGGGGCCGGGCGGATTCATTATGCACACCGCGGACGGCGGCGCGAACTGGGCTTTCCAAATGGGCGATCCCCATTCGAGCGATCCCGGAATTTCCGAGCTGCGCTTTGTGGACGCGACTCATGGATGGGCGGTTCAGGGTGGCGACCAGATTCTGCGCACAACCGACGGAACAACCTGGCAAACGGTCGGGCCGTTCGCGGCGGGCGGAGGTCCTGTAGCGAACTATCGGTTCATCTCGGCGAACATTGGGTTCGAGCTGGCCGGAGATTCCAACCAATCGACGATCTACGCGACGCACGACGCGGGGCGCAGTTGGAAGCCGGCGTATCAGTGTCAGGTGACGTTACAAGTGAACGGCCTGAGCCAGAATACCGGCTGTGTCCTGAGGGATGTGTATTTCCCGTCGGCCAGAATTGGTTATGCCGTGGGCGGTGGATACAACGGCGCTTGGGCCGCATTCGTGAAAACCGTAGATGGAGGCGCGAACTGGAAAGTGATCTTCGCCTCGACGGAAGTCAGCGCCGGGTACACGGTGGCGTTTCTCGACGACAACAATGGCGTTGTGCGGCTGAGCAATAAGCAAATCCTGATCACTGCCGACGGAGGCCAAACCTGGCAGGGAGCGACGGGCGTTGGCTGGGCCGACGTCAAGTTTGCCGATCCGGAAGTCGGATGGTCCTGCCTTGAACAATACGGACCCACCTGCAGCATCACAGCGGACGGCGGAAAAAGCTGGGTCGGCCACGACTTCAGCCTTCCGTCGGACATCATGGGCTACAGCGTTCCCCGGCGAGATCGCGTTTTCCTGGTGGGTGATCACGGCATGATCTATCGATATCGCATTGTGCCGGCCACCTACACGGCGCAAGGCATTGTGGATGCGCCGATGGTACCGGCTTATGGCGGCGCGCTGGTCGGTCAGTTGCAACAGATGCAGACCCAGATTGCCGCGCTGCAAGCGAAACTTGGTGGATCGGGCGCGTCTGCGAGCGTAGGCGGTGGCGGAGGAGGATCGGGTCCATCGGGCGAACATGTTGCGGTCGCGGGAAGCTTTCCGCAGAACGGCGGCTTTTCGCAGGATACGTCCGGGCAAGCTGCGCCCGCTTCAGGAGGATTTAGCCAGGATACGTCCGCTGCCGGCGGAGCTACGCAAGACCCGACCGCCGCTGCGGGCGGTTTCGTGCAAGACGCGTCCGCTGCTCCCGCGAGCACGTACGTGCAGAGTTGCTGCGCCAGCAATATTCAGAGCTTGCAAACATCGTTCGCGGCGGTGGCGACGGAGGTTCCGCAATTCGGCAGCCAGTTCAAGAACTTGAACCTACTGTTGGTCGGATTGAACATGGTTAGCCAGATGATTGCCGACGCAAAACAGATCAAGACTGATTTCGTGGCGCTGAAGACAGCGCCCAACGCGCAAGCGGCTCTGGCGGCGCTGACCAGCCTATCCACCAGCGTTGCGAGCATGAGCCAATCGATTGAAACACAATTTCAAAGCCTGGGCGCGGCGCCGGCGGCCGGAACGGCTGCGGGCGTGATTGGAAACCAAGCGACCGGCGCGCCGGCCACGATTCCCGCTCTGACGCCGCCGGTCAGCGGCCAGCCCGGACATTAGAGTGCATCGGGAAGCTGAACCATGAACGGGAGCCAATCGTCCCTTCGCTCGAGTTCGGGGAGCGCTGGCAACAAGACCAAGAAGAAAACCCGCCGATTTAATTGCTGCCGCGCAGGGCAGATAGACGGAATTGCGATGCATCGACTGAAGATGATCGAAGCTAGGAGGACGCCATGAAACGTTTCGTTCTCTTCGGGGTCCTTTTCGTGGCAAGCGCAGCTGTGGTCGCTTTCGGATTTGCCATCGCGCCCTTATCGGCGCAGCAGACGACAACCACGCAGAAAACCACTGCGAAGAAGGCACCCACGACCGCTGCTCCGAAAACGGCGCCGCCCATCGCAAGTGCAGCGCCTGCAGCTGCTTGCTGCGTCATCACGGCGATCAATGCGTCGACAGGCGTGGTGACGGGCCGCGTAAACGCCTCGGGCCAGATCTTCACCTTCACGGCGAGCGGGAGCGTGCTGAGCTCGGTGAAAGTGGGGCAGGGCGTCTACGCCAATTTTACGAGCAAGCAGGTCTCGATTAATGGCACAACAGCCTGCTGCTCAATTGCGAGCGGATCCGCGGCCGCCGCGCCCGCAGCGGCAAATCCGGCAGTGACGCTAACGGAGCCCGCGGCGGCGCCTGCCACAACAAAGGCCGCGCCAACTGCTGCGCCGACGGTTGCGGCGCCGGCAGCTGCTTGTTGCGGAATCACGGCGATCGATGTGGGTACGGGCGACGTAACGGCCCGCGTGACTTCGACCGGCCAGACATTCACGTTCACAGCAAACTCGAGCGTGCTGAATTCTTTGAAAGTGGGACAGGCCGTTTACGCCAATCTCACGACCAAGCAAGTCTCGCTCGACGGCAAGACCATCTCCGGCACAATCATTGCCACGCCGGCAGCGACAGCAGTTGCGACGCCTGCGGTGACGCCCGCCGCGACGCCGGCTGCCGCGCGCGCGGTGTCGCCAGGCGTAGCGGCCGCAACAAATCTCGGCATCTCGCTTTGCGCCACCGCCAGCAGCGCCGCGTATCTGGAGATCAGCGGAATACAGGGCGAATCGACAGATGCGTGTTACAAAGGCCAGATCGAGCTTCTCTCCGTATCCGTCGATGGCAATAACTTCTCCGTAGTCAAGCGCATGGACAGCACATCGGGATCTTTTTGGACCTATTGCATCGGGAAGCAGACCATCCCGCAGGCGACGATCACTCTGCTGACCGCGGGTTCCGGAGGGAAAAAGGTCACGTACACTGAAGGTCCCCCCATTTTAGGTCCAGCTAGGGAGTGAAAATTCCGGGTCTTGCAGAACCAGCAAGGGCGGGGCTAGCCCCGCCCTTGCCGGCGAATTCGCTGGGCGGCACGTCTCCGAGCGCTGAGTGAGGACGACTCTCATTGAAGTGCCGCCGCCAAACCTCAATCTTGCCCCGAGCATCTTCCAGGGACAAGAACCAATTCACGTTCAGGCATTCATCTCGAAAGCTGCCGTTGAACGATTCCACATAGGCGTTGTCGGTTGGTTTTCCGGGCCGGCTGAAATCCAATGTCACGCCGTTTCGATACGCCCATTGATCCAACACCTTCGAAACAAACTCCGGGCCGTTGTCTACTCGAATCGTTTTCGGTGTCCTTCGCTTC
>Ga0182015_10002243_pt1 | contig 23865 bp, 19 predicted proteins | sample 712P3MmetaG_FD_120478 | JGI IMG/M metagenome (GOLD analysis project Ga0182015, IMG submission 120478) | Permafrost microbial communities from Stordalen Mire, Sweden - 712P3M metaG | ecosystem: Environmental > Terrestrial > Soil > Wetlands > Permafrost | place: Sweden: Stordalen | collected...
CGCGGACCTGAACGCCACCATCAAAGAGGGCGGACGCACCGGGGCTTCCACCAGGGGAGGGCGCACGCGGACGGCGTTGGTGGTCTCTGAGATCGCGTTGTCGCTGATGCTCCTGATAGGCGCGGGCCTTCTCCTCCGCAGCTTCGCGAATTTGCGGAGCGTCACTGGCGGATTCTCCACGCAGCCGAGGCAGATCCTGACCATCCTGATTTCGCCCGGCAACCGGAAGTATAGAGACGACCGCGTCGGCCTGGCCTTCTACGATGAGGTGCTGCGGCGCGCCCGCGCCGTGCCCGGAGTCGAAGCAGCCGACCTTGCCGACTCGCTGCCGCCGGACCGCCAAGGCGACGCCGACACCTTTCAAATTGAGGGACAGCCCCTGGCCCCGGGAGAACTGAACCCCATCATTTCGCAGCCTGCCGTCGGTCCGGACTTTTTCCGGGCGCTAGGCATCCCGCTGATCAAAGGCCGGCATTTCAACCAGCACGATACTCAAGATTCCAGGCCGGTGGCGATTGTCAGCGAGGGCTTCGTACACCGCTTCTTCGCGAATCAGGAACCCCTCGGCCAGCGCATCAAGCAGAGTGGGCCGGGGTACGGCGATAAGTGGATGGATATCGTGGGTGTAGTCGGCAACGTGAAATACCTGGGCTTGACCGTCGATACGGACCCGGCCTTGTACATGCCGTTCGCCCAATCCTACGGTCCGCTGATGTTCCTGGTAGTGCGCTCATCGGGCGACGCAGCTGGTCTTGCAGCCGCGCTTCGCCGGAACATTCAAGCCATCGATCCGGGTGTAACCTTGGCGCAGATCGGCACCATGGACCAGGCACTGGATCTGTCGGTCTCGCAGCCCCGTTTCGACACCACGCTGCTGTCATTGTTCGCTGGAATCGCCTTGCTGCTGGCCGCGGTCGGCATCTACGGGCTCATCGCCTACTCGGTGGCGCAGCGCACCCATGAAATCGGCGTGCGCATGGCTTTGGGGGCGGCGCAGGCGGACGTGGTGCGGATGGTGGTGCGGCAAGGCGCGTCGATGGCGGCCATCGGAATTGTGCTCGGCCTCGGCGGAGCCTTTCTCTTGACGCGTTTGTTAAAAACCATGCTGTTTGGAATTAGCGTCTCCGACGCGGTGACCTTTGTGGCCGCGCCCCTGGTAATTATGCTGGTGGTTCTCGCGGCCACCTTCCTGCCCGCGCTCCGCGCCACGCGCATTTCACCCGTGGTGGCACTGCGGTACGAGTAACAGTCGATAACCACGGCCCCGAGTGTCCGGTTCCGGAATAAAGTTCTCAAAACCGGACATCGGTAGGGCGCCAGCCCTCGAATACACTGGACCAAATCTTGGCGATCCAAATGCATACTGGTTAGAAGACATGCGCGACCTGGTCTCCGACATACAATTCGCCTTCCGAACATTTGTAAAATCACCGGTCTTCGCCGGCGTCGCGGTGCTCTCACTCGCCCTCGGCATTGGCGCGAACACGGCCATTTTCACGCTGCTCGATCAGGTGCTCTTACGCCTGTTGCCGGTGAAAGATCCGCAGCAACTGATCCAGCTGAGATGGGAGGGCTCGCATTACGGCAGCAATAACGGTTACGCCGCGCTCTCCTACCCGATGTACAAGGATTTCCGCGACCGCAATCAGGTTTTCAGCGGTGTCATCTGCCGCTATGCGCTGCCGCTGAGTTTGGGGGTCAACGGACGGGGAGAGCTGCTGCCAGGAGAACTGGTGTCCGGCAATTACTTTCAAGTGCTCGGCGTCAAAGCGGCTATTGGGCGCCTGATTACGCCGGACGACGATCGCATTCCGGACGGGGAACCCAAGGCGGTGCTCAGCTACCGTTTTTGGATGGAACGCTTCCACGGCGATCCCGCAGTGTTAGGCCAGAACCTTCTGGTCAATGGGCGGCAGCTCACCGTCATCGGCGTCAGCCAGGCGGGATTCGATGGCATCGAGGTGGGCTATTCACCCAAGATCCGCATTCCCGTGGCGATGAAGAAGGCCATGACGCCGGGCTGGGAAGTGTACAGCCTGGAGAGTCGGCGCGGCCGCTGGGTGAATGTGTTTGCGCGACTCAAACCCGGAGTCAGCATCACGCACGCCAAAGCATCGCTACAGCCTCTGTTCCACTCCATTCTCGAAATGGAGGTGCGGGAGAGAGGATTCGAGCACGCCGATGAGTACTCCAAGCAGCAGTTTCTGCGCTCCAGCATCGATGTGATGCCGGGCTCGCGCGGACGCGCCGGGTTACGGCGACAGACCGAGGCGCCGCTCTGGGTGCTGATGGCTATGGTGGGGCTGGTGCTGCTGATCGCCTGCGCCAACGTCGCCAATCTCTTGATGGCGCGTGCCACCGGAAGGCAGAAGGAAATCGCAGTGCGCCTAGCCATGGGAGCCAGCCGTCTGCGTCTGATGCGGCAATTGATGGTGGAGAGCCTGTTGCTGGCCCTGGCGGGCGGCGCCGCGGGCCTTCTGGTGGCGGCTTGGACCGACGATCTTCTCGTGCGCCTCATGTCCACCGGGAACAATCCGTTGGAACTTTCCACCATGCCCGACGCGCGCGTGCTGCTTTTCGCGCTGGCCGTCTCATGTCTGACAGGAATTATTTTTGGTCTGGTCCCCGCGCTGCAGTCCACCCGGCCCGATCTCGCCAGCACGCTCAAAGAGTCGGCGGGTGCGGTGATTGGCGGCGGGCACATGCGGCTGCGCAAAGCGCTGGTGGTGGCGCAGGTATTTCTTTCCCTGTTGCTGCTCGTTGGCGCCGGACTGTTCGTCCGCTCGTTGCGCAACCTGGACAACCTCAATCCTGGATTCCGCACCCACAACGTGGTCGCCTTCTCCATCGACCCCCGGCTGAACGGATACACCAAGGAGCGAACATTGATTTTTTATCGCCAGCTTCTGAACAAGCTGCGTGCCACCGCTGGTGTGGAATCGGCCGCCTTCGCCGTCGTTCGCGTGCTTGACAACAACGACTGGGAGTATACGATCACCGTGGATGGCTACCAGCCGAAACCAGGTGAGGATATGGCCCCGTTCTACAACGCGGTCTCGCCCGGATACTGCGCCACACTCGGATTGAAGCTCCTGGCCGGGCGCGAGTTTCTGCCGAGTGACATCGGCAACTCGCACAAGGTTGGGATCGTAAACGAAAAGTGGGCGCAAAGGTATTTCGCGGGCCGCAACGCCTTGGGCCGCCACTTCGGTTTTGGCGGAGATCCAGGCACCAAAACGGATGTCGAGATCATCGGCGTCGTGGAGGATGCCAAGTACAACAACATGCGCGACAAAATGGGCGCCCAGGACTTCGTTCCGTTCGACCAGATCGAGATCCTGACCGATGTCACGGTGTACGTGCGGACCCAGCTCAAACCGGAAGAGATGTTTACTGCGGTCCGCGGCACGGTCCACGATCTCGACGCCAACCTGCCTGTCTTCGGCATGCGAACCCTGGACGATCAGCTCGGTAAGTCGCTGGTTGCGGAGCGTCTCACCGCTCTTCTCGCGACGATTTTCGGCCTTCTGGCGACATTGCTCGCGGCCGTCGGACTGTATGGCGTGATGGCGTATAACGTAGGCCGCCGGACGCGCGAGATTGGGATTCGCATCGCACTCGGCGCGCCCTCGCCAAGTGTGCTGTGGCTGGTGATGCGGGAAGTGCTGGTGATGCTTGGCCTGGGTGTCGCCATCGCCTTGCCGGCGGCTTGGGGCCTGGCGCGGCTGGTCCAGAGCCAGCTCTATGGAATCGCACCCAACGATCCGCTGAGCATGGCCGCCGCCACGCTCTCCATTGCGCTGGTCGCCGCACTCGCGGGTTACATCCCCGCTATCCGCGCAACCCGTATCGATCCTATCCGCGCCTTGCGCTATGAGTAAGCCATCACGCCGGCATGGTTTTGTAGTCGAACTGAAAATTCCCCAGAATCTCCCGATACCCGGAGCAAGGAGAATCAGCACACCGAATAGAACCTAGGAGTAGCGCAGGAGGGCCTTGAAGCCGAAATCCATGTGCTGTTGGATATGGCAGTGAAACAACGCCGGCCCCGGCTGGTCGGCGGTAAAATCCACGCTGGCGCGCCCATAGGTGGGCACCACGATGGTGTCCTTGATCACGCCGGCGGTGGCTTTGCCATAAATCTCGGCGACCTCCAGTTGGTGCCGATGCACGTGCAACGGATGCGCATCGTCGGTGCGATTGTGAAACGTCAGCCGGTAGCGGGTGCCCTGTTTGAGCAGAAACTCCTGGTCGTGCGGATAGGATTTACCGTTTACGGTGAAGCTGTTGAATTTGCCGGCGCCGCGCGGCACCTTTTCAAATATCATGTCCAATCGCTCAGCCGGCGCGGGCTGCGACGGCGGTTTCCCGAAGAGCGTATAGTCCCAAACGGATTTGGGCGGCGGCATCCACTGCGGCGTGCGGTGTTGATTGGCGTATTCGATGACGATGCCGAGTCCCCCTTCGCGTACCGGATCCTCTGGCGCGCCCAGTATCCAAACGCCGGGCTGGTTCATCTCCACCCAGGCATCGATGCGCTCGCCCGGACCTAGCATCAACACGTCCACTGCGGCCGGCGTGGGCACGGGATTTCCGTCCAGCGCGATCACGTTGAATTTGTGGCCGGGCAGCGCCAGGTGCCGGTTCTCGATTGCGCTGGCGTTCAAAAAATGAAACATCACGCGCTCGCCGGGATTCACGCGGATCGGCTCGCCGGCGCCTAGCGCCTTGTCGTTGATGGAAAAAATATCGGCCGCTACTTCCATCCCTGGCTGCCGCGTATCCAGCACGGCCGGCTTTTCCGGTTGTGCCCCGGCTGGATCGAGATCGTCGTTATCCATCGACTGATTGGTGAAATAAGGCTCCCAATCGCGCAGCGCCAGGTAGTGTTCCTGATCGTAGCGGCCGGGATTGTTCGCTCCCTCGACGATCAGAAAGCCGAACATTCCGGTGAAACTGCCACGGTGCAGATCGTCCATCGCCATGGTGTGAGTGTGATACCAGCGCGTGCCGGCCGGCGTGGGCGTGAACTGATAGCGGCGGCTTCCGTGCGGAGGCACTACCGGGGTACCTTCTTCCTCCGATCCGTCCACGTCGGAGGGAATGAGCAATCCGTGAAAATGCACAAACTCCGGCACGTCCGTGTCATTGACCACGTTCACCGTCACCGGCACGCCCTCCTTCATCCGCAGCCGCGGCCCAGGCGAGGTGCCGTTGTACCCGATGGTGCTCAAGATTCGATTGGGCGCCAATTCGACGGTGATCGGCGCGATTTGGAGCGTGAAATCGGTCTTGGCCACGTCTTGCGGGCCGGATGGCGCGAGAAAAGATTGCGGTTGCTGGGCGCCTAGCCGGGTAGTTGCGGTCGCGAGGCCAGCGAGCTTGAGAAAGTCGCGTCGTTGCATGAGCGAAGGAAGAACTACTGCTGCACGGCCGTATAAAGAGTCTGCGTTCCGGCTACGCCACCCAGAGTGAACGTCAACGGTACCAGGTCGCTCGTCCCCTCTGCCGGGACCTCGATATTGAATTGATAGACTCCCACCGAGTCTGGCGAAAGGCCGAGATAAGTTACGTCTGCCCGCGTCTTTCCAAACTGCATCGTCAAAGGCGCGGAAAGTCGACTGGCCTCCGTCGCGATCTCGCCTGCCGGGATGTTCGGGGTGACGGACCCGAAGCCGACGCCGTAGATGACGATGGTCTCGCCCACCTTGGCGGGGCTGGATGTGACGCCCGAAATAGCGCCGCTGGGCAAAACAAAACTTCTATCCAGATGTTGCGCCACCACGTACTGCTTCCCGCCGATTTTGAAAGCGGAAGCGGCCAGCAGCCCGGGCTCGGTAGCATTCACCATGATGTTATAGGCAAGGCTGGTTTGGGCGCCGTTAGTAAGCGTGAGTGGCAGCATGCCTCCGGTGGGAATGTTCGAGGGCAGTTGAGCATTCACTTGCGTCGGGGAAATGTAATCCACAAACGCCGGTACTCCTCCGATCTTTACCGAGACACCGTCGACCACGGTGGGCGCGTTGTTGCCATTGAAATCCTTGGCCCATCCGTCGGTCTTCGACGCCAGATTCATTCCATAGATCTCGACCCAGGACCCCGGCGCGACGGCGGGGAATGCGCCGAATGACGACGCGCTCAGGACCAGGTTGGGGGCAGGCGCCCCCGCTGCAGGGGCGAGGGAAATTTTCGCGAAGAAGCCTTCGGGAAACCCTCCGCCATAATTGTTGCTTTGGTACGCCTTCACCAGTGGCAGGTCAGCGTTGGTATAGCCGGCGAGGTAGATATTTCCCGCCGCGTCGACAACCATGCCGGTGGGGAAAACATTCGTCCCGCCGCCGTAGAACGAGCCAAAGAGAACTTGCGATGCGTCGCTGCTCAGTTCAGTAACGTAGGCTTCGCCGCCCATGAAAGTTTGGAACGGGTTGTTGAGAAGATATTCGCCCTGCCCCTGAGTGTCGCCGGCAATGTAGACATTGTTGGAGGAGTCGAGTGCAATCGTCAATACGCCCTCTCCTCCAGTCTGCGAAGCGTCGCCGTAAAAGGTGGACCATACTAGCGACCCGGAAGGGCTGAGCTTAGTCACAAAGCCGGTCCCGCACTGGCCTGAATTCGTGGCTACGAAACAGACCGGTTGCACTACTCCCGCCGTGGATGGGAAGTGCTCTTTGTTGGTGTACGTAACTTGCCCGCCGGCATATACGTTGCCCTTGGAATCAGCTACCAGCGCATTTACCATCGACATTTCGGTGCCTTGCGTCGAGACCGAACCATTCAAGTAGGTGGAGAAGACCAACGATGCGGCGCCGGACTGGGTGGGATCGAACTCGGCGACATAGGCGTTCGGGCTGCCGTTGATACAAATCGTATCAGGGCCTTTCGCAGTTGGACCGCCCACGCAGGTGTGCGAAAGAGCACCCGACGTAGTTGGAAGGTCCGGGTCTTGAGTATAGCCTCCGATAAAGATTTTGCCGGCGTTTACAGCTAAGGCAGTGTTATAAGTGTTTTGGTTCGGGGCGCTGAACATCGTGGAGTAGATCAGCGATTTTCCGCCCGGTGCGAATTCGGTGACAAACGCGGAGTAGCTGCCCGCACCGATCACCAGCGGTTGATACGCAGATGGCGTCGTCGGGTAGGGGTAGTAACCGGTCTGGGCGAACGTCCCGAGGGCGTTTGAGTAGGCGTCTCCCGCGACATAGATGTTGCCTGCCGGGTCGAGGACGATCTGACCTCCACGTACGCCGTTGCTGCCGCCCAAAAATGTACCGTACAGCTCGGTTGTCCCCGTCGGGTTGAGTTGAACTAGAAAGAGAGAATTGGCGTTCCCGCCGCAGGTGCTTCCCTCAGGGTTGATCACAGTTATTCCTGAATATAACTGTCCCGGGGCGCAATAAGGCAGGTATGCATCGGCCGTAATCGGGAAATCGTCCGAACTGGTTTGGCCGACGACCCAGGCGTTATCACCCGAATCGACCGCGATACCGGTGCCGTACTCAAGACCACTGCCGTCGCCACCACCGCCCAGGTAAGTGGAATAGATGAGAGTCTGGCCGTCGGCGCTGATCTTGGATACAAACGCGGCCGGCGTTCCGCTCTCACCCTGACCGCATTTGGGGAGACCAACTGGGTAACCATTTTGCGGGTTGCCGAGCGGGCAGGTTGGCTGGATCACGCCCGAAGTGGTCGGGTAATTGGTTGCGGTTGTGGATCCGGCAAGGTAGATATCGCCGGCCGCATTCACCGCCAGGGCGTTGACCTGCGAAAGAGCCGACCCGCCGATGTAGCTAGAGTACAGGAGCATCGGGTCGATCACTAGTTCCCGGCTGTGGTCGTAGGAGCTGACCTGAAATTTGACCTCATGATTCCTGGCGATGGCGAACTTGCCGCTCACCGGCAGACGAACTCCGTCAACCAACTGGTACAGCACCGGCTTCTGAAAGCGGATGTCCCTTTGGCCATCCTTGGTCCCGAGCGGCAGGACGAGGTCACCCGACTTGTTAATGACCGACGTGGCGCCAGCGAAAGTCATGCGGATACGGGACGGGTCTGCTCCGGCGGCGACAACGAAGTCGTATTCGAGTCGGCCTTGTGTGCCGTAGTAAACCAAGTCGATCCCTGGATAGACATTCTGGGTGGAGGTCTTGGCGTAGGTGGGCAGGTTGGTGGGCCACTTGGCACGGCTGTTCCCCATCAGATAGTTGGAAATCCCAGGTAGCTTGTCTCGCGAGTCCATTGCGGCCGCATGGTTAGCTCCCACCAGGTCCATGCGAATGACCGCGGACTGCACTGAGGAGGGCTGGCCCGCCTTCAAATGGTGTTCCAGGGCAAAAGTGGCAGAGGTTGGGCTGAGGAATATAGTGTAGCCGGGGCCGCGAGCAAGGAACTGTACCCGATGGTCAACTTGCCCAAGATTGGGTTCAAAGCTGAGTGGCAGTTCTCCGTAGCCTTTGGTTACCGCCCCGGTTTGCGCCTGAGCGCCGGCAATGAAAAAGCCAGCCAGCACCACGCAAATCCCGATGATATTGCGATCCGATCGATTCATGTCGTTTCCCTTCGTCCTTAGTTGTGAAAACGACACGCAACCGAGTCGCACTTCAAACAGGCTCACACGTATGGTAACAATAGAGGCCGCAGAACAAGCAAGGCGCACCGGGCAAACTGAACCATGCATCGGTGTTCAAAGGACACGCGGATGCCTCGCCCCAACCTCAACACGAGAGATCGAGAGATCGAGAGATGATGAAGGGGTGTACATTCCCAGGGCGGTTGCTCATCAAACCCAATTCTTTGAGGCCATCGCCCAAGTAGCATTGCCGCCTGAGGTTTTGAGCGTCACGCCGACATTAGGAACCGACTGGAGCGGCGATTCTGCCGCTTCTTTCAGGTGATACTGGCCCGACAATTCCGTCCCAAGACCCCAGCTGCTCGCGTTCACGAAGCAAATCTCATGGGCCATCGTCCAGGAAATTCGGCCTCTGGAAGAATGGGGCGTTGTTCCCTATTTCGATTTCCTCACCGAGAGCGAGCGGGCCAGAATGAAGGAGCCGAGCTGGGCCTGAGCGAATGGCCTACCGGGACGACCTGCTTCAATTTGCTCAGGAGATGGCGAACCTTCATCCTGACGAAGCACACCAACCCAGTTTGCGTCGTGCAGTCTCGACTGGATATTACGCGCTTTTTCATCTGTTGATTTCGGACGCCGTCGCCGGCTGTAGCGATCCACAATTTCGGGCAACGCTCGAATCTTTGACCACGGCCCGATGAAGCAAGCATCTGAAAGAAAGCTGTCGGAGTTGAACGACTTCTTCGATCGGCGGTCTCCGGAAGGCCCGGAGCGCACTATCAAGTATCACCTCTACAACGTCGCCGACACCTTTTCGCAGGCGCAGCACAATCGCAATGAGGCCGACTACAACCTTCTCAGAGAATGGCAGCCCACCCAGGTTTCGCTCTCACTCGAAGGTATTGCCGGCGCCTTCAAGAGCTGGAACACCATCCGGCACGAGCCCGCCGCTCGGGATTATCTCATCTCCATGCTGCCAAGCAGAGAGCGCAAGCAGAGCGAGAGGCCGCGCTCCAAGCCGCGACCGACGCCAACCGATACCCCGAGATCCTAGGGCACATTCTCTTTCGTGCCGGCGTGTTCGTCCGTCCGCAAACTGGCTTAGCGCACAGTCCTCCGCTCCCGATGCCGCGCCACTTCTAAGGAACTCGCGCAAAACGAAGCGCGGCGCGGGCGAGTTCTTCCTTCGCCTTATAATGCCCTCCGCCCCCTTTCCGCTTCTGCTACGCTTTAATCGAGATCCCAGGCAATCATCCATGACGCTCGCGCGGTCCCTCCTGTTTTTGCTCAGCCTCGGCCTGTTTGCAATGCAATTCGGAGGCGGCCAGTTCGGTGGCCGATACTCATACGACTACGGCGGACCGAGCGTGCCCTCGGAGTTTTATTGGAGCCGGCTCCAGTACACTTCCGGTTACGCGAGCGGCAGCAGTTTCGGTTATCGCAGTTTTCGCGGCTCCTGGTCCAGGGATTATCCCAAAGCCGACAACGATTGCCTGATTGCCCTGCGCCGGCTGACCCGCATCAACTCTCCCTCGCCGCTGAACGTTGCCGATCTCAATAGCGATCACATCTTCGACTATCCTTGGATCTACGCGGTCGACGTCAATACCTGGACCTTCACCGATCAGGAGGCCAAGCGCCTGCACGATTATCTTCTGAAGGGCGGTTTCCTGATGGTCGACGACTTCCACGGCACCGACGACTGGCAGCATTTCATGGCCGGCATGCGCCAGGTGTTGCCCGACCGGCCCGTCGAGGATCTAAAGGATCAAGACGAAATCTACCACGTCCTGTACGACATCAACGAAAAGTTTCAGATCCCGAGCGAGGTCTACGTCAACACTGGCCGAACCTATGAGAAGGACGGTTACGTGCCCAAGTGGCGCGCCATCCGCAGCGACCACGGGCGCATCATGGTGGCCATCTGCGCCAACATGCATCTCGGCGACGCCTGGGAGTGGGCCGATAGCCCCGAGTACCCCGAGAAGTTTTCCGGACTTGCTTTTCGCATCGTCCTCAACTACATTACCTACTCGATGACACACTAGACATGAACCACGCGCGCCTCTTCTCAGAATCCCCGATCAGCTCTGGCGCCCATGTTCGAATTCCTTTTTAAATATCCGCGGTCGGTGTATGCACGCGGCCAATTTGCCTTCTTAGGGGCCTGGCCAAAGTGGATGCTCGTGCTGTTTATTCTGGCTGCGGCCGCCGTTCTCGCCTGGCTGATCCGAACCCGTCTGTCGCAGGCCGCGCCGGTCATGCGCGGTTGGCGAGTCTGGGTCATCTGGAGCTTACAGACGCTCCTGGCCGCGCTACTCTTGGTCCTGCTGTGGCAGCCGGCCATCACCGTCGCCGAGTTGAAGCCGCAACAAAACATCATCGCCGTATTGGTGGATGACTCGCGCAGCATGGCCATATCCGAGGACGGTGTCACTCGTCAGGCCCAAGCCGTTCAGGCCCTTCAGAACGGCGTGCTGGCCAGCCTCAACCGCGGATTTCAAACGCGACTGTACCGCATCGACGACGTGCCCGCCCGCATTGACGGTCTTAACGGCCTGAAACCCACCGCGCCCTCCACCCGCATCGGCGACAGCCTCAAGCAGTTGAGCGAGGAGACGTCCGACCTGCCCATCGGCGCCGTGGTGCTGCTCTCGGACGGCGACGACAACACCGGGGGCATTAGCGCGGACGCCATCAACGCGCTACGCGCTCGCCATGTTCCCGTTCACACGGTTGGCTTCGGACGCGAACGCGCCGCACATGACGTGGAGCTGGATGATGTCGTGGTTGCTCCACGCGCGCTGGCCGACTCGCGCCTCGCCGCCAAGATCACCTTGCACCAACGCGGATACACTGGCGCCAAACTCAACCTGACCGTTCGCGACATCAGCACGGGCCAAGTCAAAGTGCTCGCCGCTCGCACCATCACCCTGGGGCCCGACGGCAACCTCCAGACCGAAACGTTGATGTTCGATATCGGCGGTGCCGGCGCCAAGACGCTCCAAATCGCGGCTGTTCCACTCCTAGGCGAGGAGAACACGGCCAACAATACCTTGACCCGCGTGGTGAATGTTGGATCCGACCCGCGCCGCATCCTTTATATAGAGGGTGAACCGCGTTGGGAGTTCAAGTTTATTCGCCAGGCCGAAGAGGACGACCGCATGGTGCAGATCGCCTCCATGGTTCGTACCAGCGAAAACAAAATCTACCGCCAGGGAATCTCCGATCCCAAAGAGCTCGCCACCGGCTTTCCTTCTCGCGCCGAGGATCTTTTCGCCTACCAGGGATTGATCATCGGATCGGTGGAAGCGGGCTATTTCACTCCCGCCCAGCAGGAATTAATTCACGAGTTCGTGGATCGCCGCGGCGGCGGACTGCTGCTGCTGGGCGGTCAGTTCTCGCTCGCCGATGGCGGCTGGAACGTCTCGAAGCTTACCGACCTGTTCCCGACCACGCTGCCAACGCAAGGGGCCACTTTTCATCGCGAGGCCGACCCGAGGAACGGCGCCACCCACACCACAGCCGAGCTGGCATCCGCTGGCGTGGATAACATTATTACTCGCCTGGTTGACGATCCCGCCGCGAACGCCGCCAAGTGGAAGCAACTGCCCTACCTGATGGACTACGAGGATCCCGGCGCTCCCAAGCCGGGCGCGGCCGTTCTCGCCAACATGATTACGCCCGAAGGCCGAAAGTTGCCGCTGCTGATTACGGAAAACTTCGGCCGTGGCCGCACCGCGATCATGGCCACCGGAGGCAGTTGGCGCTGGCAGATGAGTTCACCTCTGGGCGACACCGCTCACGATTTGTTCTGGCAGCAGCTCCTGCGCTGGCTGGTTTCCGATACGCCCGGCCACGTTGTAGCTTCCGTGCCGGCTCAGGTGCTGCTCGACAACGGCGCAGTAACTCTCACCGCCGAGGTTCGCGATCGCGAGTACAACCCCGCTCGCGATGCCAAGGTGGAAGCTCATATCCTGGGCCCGAGCGGCGTAAGCGCTCTGGTCGAGATGACGCCGGCGCCCGATAATCCCGGCCAGTTCCAAGCCGCCTGGTCCGCTCCCAAAACCGGCGCCTACCTGACCGAGGTCACCGCCCAGCGGAACGCCACGGAATTAGGCCGCGATGTTCTAAACTTTCAGCGCATGGACGGCGTCGCGGAGAATTTCCACACCGAACAGAATCGCGATCTGCTCGAACGACTCGCCACACAAACCGGCGGACAGTATTGGAAGCCCGCCGACCTCGGCAAACTCGCCGCCGCCATTCCCTTTTCGGAGGCCGGCGTCACCATGCGCGAAACCAAGGATCTGTGGGATCTGCCGTTGGTCTTCCTGGTCTTGCTGCTGCTGCGCTTTTCCGAGTGGTGGCTGCGCCGCAAGTGGGGCATCGTTTGATTCGGCGCATAGCGACGCCGCGCCGCATAGTCCGTAGTCAGCGATGACGAGGCCTCCCGGCAACGTTGCAAAACCTCCTCCTTTGCGAAACGTCAATCACGGCTATGCCTCGAAAAGTTCCTCGTCGATTTTCTTGATATAGAGGGTATCCTCGATCCTGCATCCAATGTTCTGGCGAACCATGAGCGCCGCGAGGTGGTCGCCATCTATCAGAACAATCCGTTTGCTTAGGAAATCAGCGGTTTCCTTTGCAGAAGTTGAAAAGGTCGAAGTCGTGACAAACAAACCCTTCGTGGCCTTGTGACGGTCCAAGCTTCCAAAAAAGTCACGAATAGCACCGGATCCGATACTATTTCCTGCGGCATATCGTTTTGCCTGTATATAAACGCGGTCGAGGCCAAGGGCGTCTTGATCGATTACTCCGTCAACGCCATCATCGCCAGAGCGGCCAAGTGTGCGGCCCGCCTTTTCAGTGTTAGATCCGCCGTAACCCATACTGAGAAGAAGATTGACAACTAACCGCTCGAAAAACTCCGGTGGTGCGGCGCGGATTCGGTCAAGTAGGTCTTGGGCGAGCGCGGCGTCAATTTGCTTGTGCGCGCGCCGCATGATCTCGTCTGGTGTCTCTGTTTCACTGGTGAATGCTCTCTCCTCCGCATCGGACTGAGCCTCCGGGATTTCGGTCTGCGAAGCCCGCGCCCGTTTCTTGAATTGCTGAAATTCCTCAAACTGGCTAAGGAAGGCGTTGTCAATCCGGGAGGGGCGACCGGCGAGAGCCTGTTGTCCGCGCTGCGTGATTTTGAAGTGGCCTCGTCGCGTGTTCTCAACGAGGCCCGCCTGTGCCAGATAGGTCTTGGCCCAATGTACGCGGTTTGCGAAAAGAGTCTGCTTGCCGGAGGGCAGCAATTCACTGCGCTCTTGTGGGCTAAGGCCCAGTTGATCGGCCAATTCTTCGATCGCTGGCCCAATGCGAATCTCTCCTTTTGAAGAGGAAATAAGAACAGGAAGCATCAAGGATTGGTAGTCAGGAATAGTCATGGTTTTGCCGTTGTCAAAGAGGCTGGCCGCGGAAGGGGCGAATCGAGATAAATGAGGTGAGACAGCGGTCGGTGCCTGGATGAGCTGGCGGAGGCGTCCAGGATCATTTCGGAAGGCCGTGTTGGTCGTAGAGGAGTTCGGCATGATCGAGGTAGGGACGCTTGACGTGCGCGGCGGCGCGTTTGGCGATGGCACGCAGCTCCTCGACGGAGGCTTTACCGCGGCGGCGCTGAAGTCGCTCGTAGCGTTCGCGCAGTGCTTCGGTGACGGCGCGGGTCAAGGTTTCCCCGGTTTCCCGGGCGATAGCCTGGGCGAGCCTGTGGGCTTCGGGGTTCTTGATATTGAGGCTCACCTATTTCTTTCCTCTTACACCAACGTCTACATTCTTTACCGTACTTCAGTTTCCCGACCTACTTCTGGCGTTCGTATTTGTAGTCGCCAGACACATGACCCTCTATAATGTGGGTCCCGATGCCATGTTCATCCCGGATGAACCGGTACGTCAGTCCGGTGCCCGAAAAGTTGGTTTCCGACTGCGGAAAAACACGCTGCTTCGGCCCTCCGTTCACGCTGATGAACAGTGCGCCGCCCGAGAAACTAACTTCAACCGTGCGGGGCCCCTGGATATACGGCCCCTTGTAGACGCCCACATATTTCGCCATGATTTCGGGAGCGACTTTCACCGCCGATTTCTCGTCATCGGAGGGCTTGCCGACCCAGTGCTCCTGTCCGCTATCGCCATTTTCATTGCAGACGGATTCGAGCATCTCCGTATCGGCCGCCAACTGCGCGCGAACTGGCACCGTCCAAGCTTTGGAATAAGCTTCGGGATCTTGGAACGTCACTGTTATTTCCAGGTGGCCGAAATCGGTGCGCCGGTAGCGCTCCGTCATGCGCAACGCCTCTGTATGCGGATAGCCGTCGAGGAGCCATGTCCGGTCATTGAATCCCGAGCTCTCCACCACCAGCGTATCCCCGTCAAAGTGGCCTACCGCGTATCCCATCCAGCTCGGGTTGGGATTGGTCTCCAAGGCGCGGGCGTCCATGAAAATCTGACGGTAAGTAAGATCTTCGTTCAGGATGACAATCATCGTGGGAGTCTGGATGAACCTCTTCATGCCTCCTGTGCCGGCGCTGTAGCCCGGACCCTCGGGCAGACATCGGTAACGCGGGTTGTCCTTGGAGAAGCTCTCAGCGCGCTGCCGAACCAACGCTTGCGCCCAAGGCTGAACGTCGGCCGGCTTGAGGTCCCCGGCATTGCGGACCGCGATATTGCCGACCGCCGAATCAATGGGGAAGGCCCACAGACCCGTGAAGTCGGGCTTGCCATCGGCGGTACGCTGCGCGGGAGCGTGGAGGTTCGGTTTGCCATCGGCGGTACGCGGGATCCCCGGCGTGGGGAAGTTGAGCCATTGAGCGCATAGTGAAACTGGAAACAGCCATACGGCCGCGGCCATCGCGGTTCTGTTCATGCGGGTTCTCCTGCTCAGCGACGAGTATACACCCACGCAATTACGGTCTCGCTTCGATGGACGCCCTCAGCGCTTTCGTTACTTCGCCGGCGATATCGTCCTGCACCATCAAGATGTCGTCCAACGGCCGGTCGTAGGTTTCAGACCAGACCACGTACCCGTTGTCGGCGCGAATCAACCGCGTGGCCACCCGCAACCTAGCGCCTGACTTGCGCACGCTCCCGTCCAGTACATAAGCCACACCCAGCGTCTTGGCGATATCGGCGATGGATATTTGTTTGCCCTTGAAAAAGAAGGAGGACGTGGGAGACGGTACCCGAAGGCCCGGGATCTTGCTGAGTTTGTCAATCAGTTCCTCGGTCATGCCGTCGGCGAAGGTCTCGTTGCTCATCCCTTCAGTGAGGTCGAGAAACGGCAGGACGGCGATGGATTTCTGCGGCTGCGGAGCATTCGCCTTGGCGTGGAACAGGAAAGCAACCACCAGCGCGAGGCAAAGCGCCGCACCGCCAACTAGCATGAAGCCGGCTCTAGGGCGCACGCGCTGGCCGGGCCCCGGCGCATTGGTCACCGTCGGCGACGATCCCGCATATACGATGGACTCATCCGCCCAGGGACTGACCGTCGCTACCATCCGGTACCCCAGTCGCGGCACGGTTTCGATGTAGGCGGGCTGCTTGGGGTCGTCGCCCAGCAGACGGCGGAGCGATGCCACTGCCTGGTAGACGGAGTCTGGAGCGACGGTGACCCCAGACCAGACCTGGTTGAGCAAGTCATCGATGCTGACCACCTCGCCGGCGTGCTCGGCCAGGCACAGCAACAGCCGCATCGCCCGCGCCTCCACCCGAGCCGTCTCTCCATCTCGTGAAATCTGTCCGGACGCCGGATTGACGCACCAGGCGCCGATGCGGAGCATTGTCGTGGTTGGGCGTTCCATCAAGGACCGGCTACTGCATCCATTGTTAAACAGAAAGGCGGTGCTCAGGGCTACCCCAGCCACGCCATCGCCAAACACAGCGTCATTTCAGAAGTATTCAGCGTGTTTCAGACCAAGCTCAGGACTTGTAGGGCCTCACCCGGATATCGTAAACCTGCGTTGCTGGTTTCAAGGAAATTCGAGCTGAACGAGAAGGACGCGGCACTGCTCTTCATTCGCATTGCAGCCGCCTTGGCCTTCTTATTTCATGGTTGCGGAATTCTCTTCGGGGTGCTTGGAGGGCCGGGCCCCGTGCAATTTGCCGCCGAGATGCACCAGCCGGCAGTTGTTGGCTACCTGGTGGGTTTGGCGCAAGCTGCGGGAGCAATTGCCATACTGACCGGCATTCTGACTCGCATTGGAGCGGCCTGCATTCTCGTGGTGATGCTCGGGGCCATCTTTCTGGTCCATTGGCCGCATGGATTCGACATCAATAAAGGCGGAATCGAGTACGCGCTGACACAGCTACTGATTGCCCTGGCGCTCCTATTGGCGGGCGCGGGACGTTATTCGTTGGCGGGCTCACTGCCGCCAGCGTTGCGAAAACTATAAGCCGTTGAAGCTTACCTGGCTATCGTATGGAGGAAATATGATCTTCAAGAAACTGTTCCATCTTTTCGGAATTGGGGCGCTGCTTTTTACACTTTGCGCTTCGACCAATGCCGCGGCGGACAAGACGCTCCCTGCTCCAGGGACATACCAGATCGATCCGCAGCATAGTTTCGCCTACTTCGGCGCTCGTCACCATGTGGTCGGGCTGGTGCGCGGCAGGTTCGACAAGCTTGCGGGAAGCTTCACCGTATCGCGGGACCTGGCCGCCTGCAGTGTGGACATCACGATCGATACCTCCAGTATCACCACCCAGGTCCTCGAGCGTGACGAGGACCTGCGCAGCCCCGCCTACTTTGATGTGAAAAAATTCCCGCAAATGATCTATCACGGCCGCGGCGTTCGCCGTGTTTCTGGAAATTCCTGGATGATGGACGGCTCTCTGACCCTTCACGGTGTGACCCAGGTCGTGCCGCTGACCTTCACCTTCAAAGGTTTGTTTCCCGATGTTCCTCCCGACAAGCCGGCGCGCGCGGCGTTCCATGGGTCAGCGGGGGCCAAGCGCGTCGATTTCGACATGGGCGCGCGCGATAATCTCGAAGAACTCGGCGCGTCCACGGCGCCGGACGTCGACATCCAAATCGACGTAGAAGCGGACGCAAACTCCCCAACTCAGAAGTGATGTTGAGCGCCTACTTGCCATCGACATGATGTGAGTCCTTCTCGTTCTCAGCGCAAAAGGATTCCAGCAGATCGCTGTCTGCTTGCAGGCGCTGCTTCAAGTGGATAGTAAATGGCCTGCTATAAGTTTGGGGGTCGTCGATCGTGAGCTGCACTTCCATATGGCCGAAATCCAAGCGGTGAAATCGCTCGGTCAGGTGCAGCGCTTCACTATGTGTGTGTCCGCGCGCATCCAACCACCCTCGGTCATTGAAGCCGGTCGTGTCCACCACCAGCGAATCGCCGTCCCATTTGCCGACCGAGTACCCCAGCCACGACGGCTGAGGATCATCGGGCAACTTCCGGCCGTCAGTGTAAACCTGGCGGAAGGTTGTGTCTCTCTCATAAAGCATCACCGTCAGTCCGGGCGTTTGGATGATTTTATAGGGAGCAGGCGCCATTTCTACCAACGGCATTCCCACCGGAAGACAGTGCGAGAGCGGAGATTCGTTGCTGAAGGTTTTCGCGCGTTGCAGGAATAAGGCGGCAGCGGCCGGCTGAATGGGCGCCGCTTCAGGCGCGAAATCGGACAAGATATTGATGTAGTATTGCGACAGCGGTTCTTCACCGGCGCCGTTTGTTGCTCCTGGGATCAAGCGCTCCAACATGTCCGCTGGGGCGGCTTCCGTCTGCCAGAGTCCGGTAAGGTTGGGTCTTCCATCGGCTGCGCGGGGCGTACGCGCGGAAAGGTTCGGCTTGCCCTCCGGCGTTCTGGGAATACCCGGAGTCGGATGGTTCAGCCACTGCGCTTGGGCCAACGTTGGCGCTACCGCCAAAGCGATCAGGGTACATAGGTTTCGATTCGACATTGCATTCTCCCTGCCGTTAGCTTCACAATCATATATTCAAATGGGACTCTTTGCCCCCTGGTTCCTGGTCGCGCTAGCGGGACTCACGCTTCCTCTCTACCTTCATCTGTTGAAGAAGCTCAAATCCACAGCCAGACCGGTGCCCTCGTTGATGTTCTTCGAGGCCCGCACGCAAGCCTCCACCCATCATCGCCGGCTCCGCTATTTCTTGCTGCTATCGCTGCGGCTGCTGTGGCTCACGCTATTGATTCTCGCCTTCGCCAATCCCTTCATCAATCGCAACGCGGCCGTTCTTGCCAGCAACCGGCTGGTGCTGCTGGTGGTGGACAATTCCTTCAGCATGCGTGCCGGAAATCGCTTGGCCGACGCCAAGGCCGCCGCCATGAGCGTGCTTTCCGGAAAAGGCGCCGCTCGCGCGCAGGTGGCGGCGTTCGGCTCGCAGTTGCGATTGATGACTCAGCCCATCGAAGACCAATCGGCGTTGCGTGCTGCTGTGCAGGCCATTCAGCCCGGCGATGGCCACGGTAACTTCGCCGAGCTGGCGCGCGCCGTGCGTGCCATGGCCGAGTCCGTCCACACTCCCATCGAGCTGCATCTGTTCAGCGACATGCAACGCGGCGACCTGGCTGCCACCTTCTCCGACATGGCGCTTCCCTCAAGCGTCAAGCTCGTGACGCATGCCGTGGTCTCGAACGCCCAACCCAATTGGACCGTCGAATCGGTGGATGCCCCCGGACAAGTCTGGGGCAAGGACGCGAAGCCCGTTCGCGTACAAGCCGTGATTGCCGGCTACGGAACTCCCGCCGCCCAGCGCACCGTGTCGCTGGTGGTGAACGGAAAAACCACCGCCACCAAGACCGTCGCCGTCCCCGCCAACGGACGCGCCACCGTCGATTTCCCAGCCCTCGAAGTGCCCTACGGCTTCAGCCGCTGCGAGGTCAAGATCGATGCCGCCGATGCTCTCCCCGCCGACGACCTCCGCCGCTTTGCCGTCCAGCGTTCCGATCCGCAAAAAGCTTTGCTCATTCACAATTACGGCGACAATCGTTCGCCGCTCTACGTCGGCGCCGCGCTCTCAGCGGCCGCGCAATCGGCCTTTAGCCTCGAATCGATCAACGTCAACGAGGCTGCCGACCGCCGGCCATCCAATTATGCTTTCATCGTTCTCTCCGATCTCAGTACGCTGCCGTCCCTACTTGAAAATTCGCTCACCCAGTACGTGCGCTCCGGCGGCAGTCTCTTCATCGCCGCTGGCACGTCCGCTGGCGGACGCTCGCAGATTCCGATTTTCGGCGCGCACATCATCGAGACCCGCGACTACAGCCGCATTCCCGATCGTTACATGGCAGTCGGCTCCAGCGACTCCTCCTATCCTGCCGTCGCCAAGGCCAACGGCTGGCCCGGCGTGAAGTTTTTCTACGCTCTCGATGTCGATCCAGGTGTTGACCAGGGTGGTGTCGCTCGCGTCATCGTTCGCTTAGCCGATCAGACGCCGCTGTTGCTCGAAAAGCGTATCGGCGAGGGCCGCGTAGTACTGCTCACTTCCGGGCTCGACAACCTGACGAACGATTTCCCGCTGAACCCCGCCTTCGTCCCCTTCATCGAGCAGACCGCGCGCTATCTGGCGGGCAGCGAACGCCAGGGCGGCGCGCGTATTGTGGACGCATACCTCGAGCTCCGCAATGCCAGGGAACAAACCCAAGGTGTCGAAGTCACCGACCCCGAAGGGAAGCGCCCGCTCACGCTCGGCGAGGCCGCCTCCGCACAATCGTTCCAACTCACCGAGGCCGGCTATTACCAGCTCCGGCTCGCCAACGGTCGCCGGGACGAAGTCGGCGTCAACCCCGATCCCAAGGAATCGAACCTCGACGTGATCCCCGGCGATGTCTTGGCCCTCTGGCAAGGTAATGGGTCGCAGGGCAAAGGCGGCGAGTCTTCGCAGGTTGCGTCGGCGTCCGGCCCGGTAACACCCCACAAGACACCCCAAACCTTCTGGTGGTACGTCATGCTGCTTGTGCTGGTTGCCGCCCTTGCCGAATCGGCCCTGGCCAGCCGCTACCTTGGCACCCAGCGCGAGGAATCGGGGTAGCCTGGTGAACGTGAAAGCGATTTGCACGGCCGCGCTTGTCCTTCTCCCGTCGCTGGTTTTCGGGCAGGAGTTTGAAGTCGCCTCCATCAAGCCATCGGCTCCGAGCGCTCCAGGGAAAGCCAACGTTGGCCTGCACATCGACGGCGCGATGGTGAGGTACTCTGCCCTGTCCTTGAACCTTTATCTTGGGATGGCATACAACTTGAAGAATTACCAGATCTCCGCGCCGGATTGGATGGCCTCGGAGAGGTGGGACATCACGGCCAAATTGCCGGACGGCGCCGACCCCAAGCAGATTCCGGAGATGCTACAAACGCTGCTGCACGATCGATTTCAGATGAAAACGCATCGCGAGACCAAAGCGTTTCCGGTCTACGGCTTGATCGTCGGGAAGGGCGAGTTGAAGCTGAAGGAGCCGCCCGCCGATGCGCCGGTGGAGGGCGGCGAGCCCCCGCAGCGAATCGCGAATGTCGCCGTCAGCGGAAGCAACGCGGGGACCACCGTTACCTACGGCAACGGTTCTTACTTCACGATTGGCGACAACAAGTTCGTGGGCAGGAAACTGCCTCTGGCGATCATCGCGGATGCCTTGGCTCGGTTTGCGGATCGGCCCGTGGTGGACATGACGAATCTCAAAGGCAACTACGACTTCAGCATGGAATTTTCGCCGGAGGATTTCCGCGCCATGATGATCCGCGCGGCCATCGCACAGGGCGCGGTGCTTTCGCCGGAAGCCGTGAAGCTGGTGGATGCCTCGTCCGGCGATACTCTCTTCACCGCCGTCGAGGCGCTCGGGCTCAAGTTGGACTCGCGCAAGGCGCCGCTAGAGATGCTGGTGATCGACCAGGCCCTCAAGACGCCGACCGAAAATTGACCGCGGTCGCGGCTCGTAAGACGGCTGAATTGTGAGAAACCGCGCGCGAGTATTCTAAGAGAAGGAGCGCACAACGATGGGGAAGATAGATACAGCTTTGGGCATCGACTGGACTCAGTGCGAACTGATTGAGTGCGTGCCCGGCAAGGTATCTGGCAGGCCCGTGGTGCGCGGAACGCGCACCCTGCCGGAGGCCATTGTCGGCAGTTACGACCTCGGAGAAACTATGGAGGAGCTTCACCAGGGATTTCCGACTCTTTCGGTGGCGCAGATAAAACGTCTGATCGAATTTGCTCACGCGCAAAGCGAGCAGCAGCATCACCTGTGAAGGTGTTGCTCGACGAAAATCTCGACCACGCCCTGCGGACTTTGTTGGGGCGGCACTAGGTTGTCACCGCCGCCTATATGGGTTGGGCCGGCTTGAATAGAACCCGGGATGCGGACCCACGTACTGCCGATACGCCATATCAGAGAAGAGCGCTTGGTTAGGATGAGCCGCGTCCCGGCCCAGCGCGTTTTCCTCCCCTTCCCCGTTTCCCTTCACCCATATACAATTGAAGACAAGGAGCCGATGAGTACTTAGTGCCCGAAAAAGCCCTGCACGTTTGGAAGGTTTTCGCGTCATCCCCTTATAGGTATGGCGCCGGCACTGGGCACAATCGGAGCATTGATAAGCGATGAGGCGCTCATGAGCGACCGGGCCGCCCCGTCTCAAACCGATACTGCCTATCTAGCGGCGCAAGAGCTGCAGAACCGCTTTTTTTCCGACAACTTACGCCGAATCTTCCTGTTGATCTACCGGATCGTGCGGAACGTCGACGACGCCCAGGATCTCACTCAGGAGGCGTTCATTAAGGCGCTCCAGCGGCAGGATCAGCTCAAGGAACTGGACAAGGCGGCGCACTGGCTCTCGAAGATTGCCAGCAACACCGCCATCGATTTTCTGCGCCGCAACGGCAAGGTCAATTTCTGCGAGATCGATAGCCTGATGGAACCATTGAGCGAACCTTCCGAATCGCCCGAGCAGGCGGTGCTCCGCTCCGAGCATCGGGCTTATCTTGAAGAGGGTTTAGCGGTGCTTACGGATCGCGAACGAACTGCTCTGCTGCTCCGCGATATAGAGGAACTGCCCGCCGAGCTGGTGGCCGAGCACATGAATTGCTCCAAGGCGACCGTGCGCTCGCATATCGCCAACGCCCGAATCAAGATGAAGCGCTACATGGAGCGCAGCCGCCGTACGCAGAGGAAGCCCTCGTGAAGCGTCTATTCGGGAAGCATCCATCCATAAGGCACCCAGCCGAAGTACAAATCGCGCTGTTTGCGGGCGGTGATCTGGGACGCTGGGAGCGCTGGTGTGTTGCCCGGCACGTTGCTGGTTGCGCCGAATGCCAGCACGAAGTCCAGGCTCTGCGCGACGCCAGCACACAACTTCGAGAACTGGCGGCAGAAATGCCCGAGTTGCCGAACGGACTGAGTTGGAATCGGCTTTCCCAGGAGATCACTGGAAACGTCCGAGTGGGATTAGCCGCGGGCGAAGCGATTGCTCTCTTCGACAAACCGGCGCCCGCCAAACCCCGGCTCGGTTGGAACGCTGCGCTGGTGCTGCTGGGCGCCACGCTGGTTTTCGGGATCGCGTTTTGGTCCAGTCTTCCGCCGCAGCAGGCCGAGCACCTGCTGGCGTCCTTGAAACGCATTCGCACCGAACGAATCGGGACAGTGATTCACTCCACCGCGGCGGCGCCCGAGGAGGCAGTGGTGGAGGCGTCGTCAGCGGGAATCCAAGTCAAGGAAAACGGCCGCACTCTGTCGCTCATGCAGCCCCGCTCCGATGGCGCGACGGTTTCGATAAGCATGCAGGGGTCGGCCGGCGTTCGCTTTGTGGATGCCGATACCGGCCAGGTGACCACCAACAAGGTGTACTATGCGGAGCAGTAGTTTTCTGCTGGCCTCGGCGCTTGCGTTGGTGCCTTTGAACGGCGTGTTGTCGGCGGCGGCGCTTCCCAAAATCGACTTCCCGGCGGATTCCCCGGTCGACTTGATCTCGGCCGATTACGGTGAGTCCAATGAAACCGCGCGGGGCGGCGCGTTGCTGCTCGATTTTCACGCCGCGCTGTCGTTGCGCAATTCCAGCCAGCGCAAGATCCGAGGCATCACGCTACTGGTAAGCGCCCAGGAGGTCACGCCCGGCGGCAAGGGGTCGGTCACCATCACTAGCCTGAATGTCGGCCCGCAAGAAACATTCCCAGTGCGCATCGATCTGCGTTTGCTGCGGCCGCTGCAGGCTTCGTCAGGCGTTCCGGTCGAAATCGGCCTGGACGGAGTACTGTTCGACGATCTGAGTTTCTACGGCCCCGACAAACTGAGTTCACGCCGCACCATGA
>Ga0182015_10002244_pt1 | contig 23863 bp, 29 predicted proteins | sample 712P3MmetaG_FD_120478 | JGI IMG/M metagenome (GOLD analysis project Ga0182015, IMG submission 120478) | Permafrost microbial communities from Stordalen Mire, Sweden - 712P3M metaG | ecosystem: Environmental > Terrestrial > Soil > Wetlands > Permafrost | place: Sweden: Stordalen | collected...
AGGCATGGGCGTGCGGGATATGCCGGCGGCGCAAAAAGCTGACAGCATGCAGCAAATTCATCGCGATTTAATTTACGTCGCGCAACGCATAAACGATCCGGCGTTTATTTTTTCGGCGGCTGGCACGCAGAAGGTTGGGGACACAGATGCCAGCGTGCTCGATATCGATGATGCCGGAACCAGTATTCGATGGTTTGTCGACCCTCGCACCGGAAACATTTTACGCGAGGACTATCAGGCCATGGGAGCCACCGGACCATCCAATGATGAAACCGATTTTGACGATTGGAAGACCGTCGATGGATTGACTCTGCCCTATGTAAGAAAGAATAAAGAGAACGGCCAGGATTCCAGCACAGTGCAATTCACCAAAATTGAAATCAATCCTAAGATTGACGCCCAAATATTTGATAAGCCCTCCACCGAGGCCAAAGCGCAGTAGCTTTCCATCCACAGCATGCGATTCTTGCAGTGCGGGTCAGCCCGTGTGGGGCGGACACTCCTGTCCGCCGCCGTTGGTTTTGACTTAGGTGGACGGCGGCAGGAAGCCTCGCCCAGCTTGCGATCTGTGGCATTACTCGCCAAACACGACATCTCTTCTGTTTCTTGGTATATACTGCGTATATACGAGGAGTTTTGTTATGGCGGTGGCGCAGATTGTGAAGTGGGGGAACAGCCTGGCGGTGCGGATTCCCAAACCGCTGGCGGGAAAGGCTCGCCTGAATGAAGGTGACCGCATTGTTATCAAGGCAACGACCGGTCGCATCGAGTTGCGGCGGGCTGAGGCAGTCCCTACGCTCAAACAGTTGGTCGCACGGATCACGCCTGAAAATCGTTACGGTGAAACCCCCATCGGGCGAGAACGCGGGAAAGAAGTCGTCGAGTGGTAGCCCGGTTTGTGCCTTCGGCTGGCGACATTATCTGGATGGATTTCGATCCGCAAAAAGGACACGAGCAGGCGAAGCGGCGTCCGGCGCTGGTTCTGACGGAGCAAAGCTACAGTCGCGCCAGCGGGCTGGTTGTGGTTTGTCCTCTGACAAGCAAGCGAAAACCTTATCCATTTGCCCTGCCCGTCGACGTGGACAAAATTGAAGGTGCGGTATTGGTCGACCAATTAAAGAGCATGGACTGGGCGGCTCGCCGGGCTACCTTTCATTCCAAAGCCGATGCCGCGCTGTTGAAGAAGGTACGCGGGTATGTTGGGGTGTTGCTGGGAATCCAATAGGGTCTTTATAGAGTAGACTCAAGCGATTGTAAATCGGTCAAACCTATTGTTGGGGGCCAGAGGAGGAGACGACATGAAATACATGATCAGCTGGAACGAGCGTCCGCAAGGGTCGGCTGCGGAGTATGAGAATGCGCAAAAGCGAATTCTTGAAGTGTTTGGGCAATGGAAGGCGCCGGCGAATTTCAAGATTGAGTTCTTTGTAGTGCGCGTCGGGGACTGGGGCGGGCATTTGTTGGTGGACTGCGACGATCCACTGTTGGTACACAAGTTTTGCTCAATGCTGCCTGCATTCGAAATGGAGGCACGCCCCGTAGTTGCAGTTGAAGACGCAGTCCGGGTCGAACTGGAAGTAATGGCATGGCGGGACGGGCTGAAAAGCAGGTGAGTCCGGAAGCCCGTCATGAAAAACGGATAAACGACTGTCGCATCCTCTACCGATGAAATCCCCAGCCTTCGCAAAGAACCCGAAAGGCTGGGCCTCCCGCCCACCCACCCCTTGTCATTCCGAACGGGCGTTAGCCCGGAGGAATCTGCTTTTAGATAACAGCCGCTCTCACCTCATCAAATTAAAAGCGATCGTCCTTATCACTCCTTAGCGCGTTACCGATAAGTTTCACGTAACGTTCCCGCTTCTTGTCGTTGAACTCTTCTGCGTCTCGGCGCATTGCCACCTGCACCGCCTCGGCGATGTCCTCCACGTCAGCCTTTGAGGTTTCCAGGTGATCCGTCTCCATGACAAGCATGTCCAACGTTGCTCGTAATCTCTCTTCAATGGAAACGCGGGTGAGCCTCTCCGCAATTTTCTGGAGAATCTCCAATGGCAGCCCAGCCTTCGGAAGCGCAAGCTTGCCCGCCAAGAGAGTGAGCCCTAGCGGGGACGTATGTCCTTGTTGCATATATTGTTGTTCGAAAACACTTTTTGGATCGTCAATCGCCATGCGTGTGTCCTTTTGAAAGCGCAGAGTGCGCCCCACATTCTCCTTTGTGAAGGTCCTATTGCCCTCCAGCTTTTTCCAAATCTGGCTTGATGTGGATGTTGCTGCCGGCGGTGATCCTCATGTTCTTTGTCCAATCTTTGTAGCCTGATTTTTTCATCGTGATCATGTGGTCGCCTGGGGCCACGTCTATGTCTGAGGGAGTGTTGCCGGCGAAGTTGCCGTCTACTTCAATGTCAGCGCCGTCTGGCGTGGATGAGATTTGCAGGTGGGCTTGAGTGGCGGATGCGGCATTAGACGCGACAATCGGAACCGGCGCGGCTGGCTAGAATTTTGCGATGTCTAGTTTCATGTCCCCGTTGACGTAGGCCGTGACCTCGGTGCCTTTGGGAATTGAGATGTCTTTGCCGTGCATGAAAAGAAAAAACGGAATCCGGGCGCAGTGCTTTTATTGCAACCGCCGATTACATGGTAATAAGGCAATTTTCGCCGCGAAGCTCATCGAGGAATACCAAACGGGGGATGTAATAACCGGCCTCCAAAAGTTATGCTACAAGCCGAAAGTCTGGAGGAAGAACGAACTCAGACTTGAGGTTAATTACTTTCGCTGTGCCTCCCGCGCCTACCTTATCCTTTTGCGAATTTCATTCCCAACAATGACGCAAATCAGAATAATTATCACGCAACCGAACACTTGCCCGATGAGGTACGAACCCACAGCGGGTACATGCATCACAATGAAAAGTATGTAAGCACCAAATATCGAGCAAAGAAGCGCAATAACGATTTTCAATGTCGCGCTGAACAATACTTTTGCCGTTGCTGGTCGAGTTGCGACGATTACTGCAAGAAGAATACCGAGAAGAAGTGCCGCTGCGCCCATAAGCGGAACAGTATAGGTGAAATGAGCTAAGAGACAAAGGGTTTTGCTATGAGCCGAATTTCAGCAACGATGGTCCCAAATGGTATGGCAAATTTGTCTGAATCTTTGTTTTCCTTGTATTCCTGAATAGCACCGATCCAGCGGTTACGCATGTCTAGCTTATTCAAATCCTCGTGTATGAAAAACTGATTATAAAAAATCTCTTGTGATCGTTTCTCCGCCTGATGTATCTCGCCGGGTGCCCCACACATTCGCGCTCTTTGCGGTGTGTGTGAGGGTCTCACTGCCCTGCCGCTTTTTCCAACTCCGGCTTGATGTGGATGTTGCTGCCGGCGCTTACTCGTATATTTTTGGTCCAGTCTTTGTAGCCGGATTTTTTTATGGATATCGCGTGGTCTCCGGCGGGGACGTCTATATCCGAGGGAGTGTTGCCTACGAAGTTGCCGTCGACCTCAATGTCGGCGCCGTCGGGTATGGATGCTACGGAAAGTTTTGCGTTCGAGGCTGACGCGAGCGTGGAGACGGGAACCGTATTGGCTTTGGTCTCCGCGGCAGTGGCGGCGGCGAGCATGGCTGCGCCGTGGGCGAGCCAGTCTTTGTTGATGGCGGCGCAGGCATCCTGAACCGAGTTGCCGAGGGAGAGAGTGGATTTGCTGACGATGGAATCTCCGCTGACGCGCTGGAAAACGGCGACCTTATTTCTGTGACTGATAATGCTTTTGCCACCTTCGTGATCGAGCAGCACGATGTAGTTTGCCTTCTCCTGAATATTGTTGACCATGACTTGAGGACAGCGCTCGCCGAAGGTCTTGATGATCTCGGCGGTTTGCGGACGAGCTCCGCCGGAGGATGCGCCTCCGAAGCCGCCCGCGCTGCCTCCTCCTCCGCCTCGTGTTTCCCAGGATTGGCTGTCGGTGATGAATACCCGCGGCTTCTCGGATTCGATGACGGTTTTCTGAGGATCGGCGGGCGTGGAATTCGATTGCGCGAATGCGGATGCCGCAGCCAGGACACAAGTGATCGCGACGCGATTTGTCAGCATGAAGATCCTTAAATTGAGTTTCAAAAATTGTGCTTCTCCGGGGAGACGGAATTGTACAGCGGAGAGTGGCAGACGTCCGCACATTCTCACAGGCGTTTTCGTCTGCAAAACCTGCAAACCGCGCGTTACGTCCTAAACCCCAGTCCCACGTATACTTGCGTCCCTTTTTCCGCTCCTGCGCCTGCGGACACATGCGTCACCCCGTCCTCCCACGCCGCCCAGCCTTTTTCCTGTCAAGTACCTGAGAAGTACATGTTCCCGCTAAGTCACTGAAAATGACACAAATAAAGTCGGCCTAGACGTGGCGCATTCGACCCCTTCCGACTGCTATGCTCGATATAGAGCTAAATTTCAAGCACGCGGCTCCTTTCTGGGGCCGCTTTTTTATTGGATTACGGTCATTCATGAAAAATAAAAGGGCAAGCATAAATCCGGACAAGAAGCGTGGCGAATGGACGGAATTGCGCTTCATGGCCAGCGCCTCCGAGCAAGGCCTCTCCGTCAGCAAGCCTTGGGGAGATAGTTGCCGCTACGATTTCATCGTCGAACACAACGGAAAGCTGTTGCGGATACAAGTTAAATCCACTACTTACCGGAGATGGCGCTCCTACATTTGCCGCCTCCCCGAGCGGCTCTACGCCAGCCAGCAAATTGACTCTTTGGTGATCTATGTAATCCCCAAGAATGCCTGGTTTATTTTTCCAGTCAGTGTGATTGCCAGCGGCACCCGCAATTTGACCCTGTCTCCGCACTTGAAGACCTCAAGACACGGAGCCTATCAGGAGGCTTGGCACTTGTTGCGCGGCGAGGAAGCTTCAACATTGCCACCCCCAGGGCCGAACATCGGTCATTTCAAAGTTCTATGGTGACCCAAAATCCGGCGGTTGATTTTTCCATAAAAACTGGCTTTAGTTAATGGCGAACAAAAGGAGAATATGGTATGGTGACCCTTCCCCTCCTACCGCGAACTCCTGCCGGACTCGTGGGCATCGCTCGCCTGGCTATGCAAGCAGAATCCATCCGCCAGGGACACGACGTTGAATACTTCACGCTGCCCACCAGGTCGATTCTGAACCGCTGCACTGGCACCCGAATGCCATTTACCTGGACCATCAATCCTTACCGGGGATGCGAATTTGCCTGCAAGTATTGCTATGCGCGTTACACCCACGAATTCATGGAAATGCGCGACGGCATTGACTTCGAGCGAAAAATCTACGTCAAGCAGCACACCGCGAACTTATTGCGGCAAGAATTAAAGAAAGTGAAAGCTGGGGAAGATATCGCCATCGGCACGGCAACCGACCCTTACCAGCCAGCGGAGCGGCGCTTTGAAGTGACGGGCGCGCTGCTGGAAGAAATGTCGCGGCATTCGGGCCTGAAAATTGGAATTGTCACGAAATCAAACCTGGTATTGCGGGATATCGACGTGCTGCGCGAGGTCGGGAAAAAGAACCGCGTGGTGGTGAACATTACTATAACCACATTGAATACGGATCTCGCCCGGATGCTCGAGCCCCGCCCTCCGAGACCCGATCTCAGGCTCGAGGCAATGCGCAAGTTGAACGAAGCTGGCGTGGAGGCGGGGGTGATCTGCGCGCCAGTGCTGCCAGGAATTACAGATTCACCCCGCGATCTGGAAGCTCTGGTCCGGGCGACCGCCGCCGCGGGCGGGAAGTATATTTACGCAAACTCCCTGTTTTTGAAACCGTGCTCCGCGGCAGTATTTATGCCCTTTCTCGAGAAAGAGTTCCCTCACCTCGTCGATAGTTACAAGCAGCGCTTCGGGGACAAAGCATTTCTTTCTTCGGCCTACCGGAAGCGGCTGTCCGAGTTGATGGCCCGGTTGCGGGTTAAGCACGGCATTCCTAATCGGGGGGAAGGTCGACAGGCCGCCCATCCCCGAGCGCCGGACCTCCAGCTCAGTCTTTTTTAGCGAACCACATTCATTCATTGCCCACCGTGGTGTTCAAAAGCGTTCAGTTGTAAAATGGTGTTCTCGGGCTGTTAAAGGTATTCCCGCGGATTTGGCCCGCAAGCCTGAGCTTCGGCACCGTTCACTTTTCTGAGGCATCCGTGTGGGATCTTCGCGTCTCACGCGCGTCTTAAAGTGACACAAGTTGTCAGCCGTCCGACAGAATCTGACACAAATGGCGGTCGAACCCCAGGGGACGGGACGGGCCGAGAGTACCAAAGGGTTCGAAATCGCCAGAAACAGGGGACATATACTGGATGCGGCGGAAACCTTGGTAACTGCCGGCAATGGCGGTTTGAGTGCGAAGATAATCGGCAACTGGGTCAACTAGACCAACACATCTAATAACTGGAAGAGGGGAAATTAAATGCGGAAACAAAAGGGCTTTTCACTTATCGAACTCTTGATCGTGGTCGCGATCATTTTGATCATCGCCGCGATTGCCATTCCTAACCTGTTGAGAGCGAAGATTGCAGCCAACCAGAGCTCGGCTGCGGCTTCTGAACGCACCATTGATACCGCCATGATTTCGTATCAGACGGCTTTCCAAGCCTATCCTACGGCAATTCTGAGCCTTGGGCCGGGCGGAATTAACGTTGCTTGCCCGGGCGCAGTCGCGGCTACGGCTTGCATCATCGATGGTCAGTTGGCTTCTGGCCAAAAGAGCGGTTACAACTTCCTGGTGGGCGTTGGCCCGGTTGCGAACAGCAACTTCATCACGTCCGCAGTGCCGGTATCCGCGTCGAGCGGTACGGCTGCTTATTGCAGCATTGAAGACAACGTGGTTCGCTTTATCACCCCTTCGGGTGGCGCGGCAACCTACCCAGTCTGCGTCGGCGCAACTTACACCCCGATCGGCAACTAGTTAAGCAGTTCGGCAAAGTACCTGGGGGAGGGTACAAGCCAAAAGGGCACTGGATCAGCGATGATCCGGTGCCCTTGTTTTTTTGGGTCGTCTTAACAGGACGCGAATAATGCGCCCCCCGAAGATCGGTTGCCGCAAATTGTCAGCTTTATTGGAATCTGGGTGCCGGACTTTGAAGCCATCGGCGAAAGCCTTGGCAAACTGTTGATTCCTCTAGGAGATATAAAACGATAAGTACGGCACGGTAAATGCAATGAAAAGGGAGTGAGCATGGTGGAAAACAGAATGAGTCGAGAAAAAGGTTTTTCTTTAATCGAGCTACTGATTGTCGTGGCTATCATTCTGATCATCGCCGCGATCGCGATACCGAGCCTCATACGGGCTAAAGTTGCCGCCAATGAAAGTTCGGCCGCCGCTTCGGTTCGCGATATTGTGGGCGCGGAGATTGCCTACGCAGCTGGGTACCCAACCGTCGGATATACCGCTTTGGCAAACTTGGGAGGACCGGGGTCCGGCTGTGTACCCGCAGCCGCAACAGCTTGTATCCTCGATAGTTCTTTGACTGCGGGAGTTAAGAGTGGCTACCAGTTCACCGCCGTGGGTACCAACCCGAGTCCGACTAACACAACCTACCTCATAGATGCCTGGCCGCTCGCCCTTAACCAGACTGGGGTGAAAGCCTACTGTGCGACAGAGGATAATGTGGTGCGCTTCACCACCCCTTCGGCCGGGTCAGCCGCATACGCCACCTGCCTAACCTATGCTGCGATCGGCAACTGATGATGCCGCGCGATAGCGTCTAACTCGGGGCGGAAGAGAAGCCGGCTTTCGCTTACCTCCGTAATCCTTACAACAGCGCGATCGCCTCGGTTCGCCGAGGCCAATGAGACAATCAAGGCATACCTAAATTTCACGCTGTACCAGGAACGGCCGTTCAATAAGCCATGGAATCGTCTGAATACACCAACCTTGCCGCCTTTGAAAATCACTACTGGTGGCATGTAGGCAGGCGGAGCATCGTCGGCAGACAGCTTGCGATGCTCAACAAAAATCATCACCCGCTGCGAATTTTGAATGTCGGCAGCGGTACCGGCGGGACCGTGCAGGTGCTCGCCGATCACGGCAGTGTGCTTAACATCGACCGCTCCGAAGAAGCGGTACGGTTAATGCGGCAGAATGGCTACGAAGCCTCCCAGATGGATGGCAGGCGCATGCCACTCCCCGACGCCCAATTCGACCTGGTCGCCGCTTTGGACGTCCTCGAACACATCCAAGAAGATGACGTGGCGTTAACAGAGTGGACGCGGTTGCTGAAAGCAGGCGGGCACGTTCTTTTGACCGTCCCAGCATACCAGTGGCTCTGGAGCGGTCATGATGCGAGTCTGGGACACTGCCGGCGCTACGCCGCAAAGGGACTTCAGAAACTGATTCGCGACGCCGGCCTCGAAGTATGCAAGTGCAGCTATGCCATCACCTTCAGTTTTCTGCCAATCGTTGGCTTTCGATTTTTTCAAAAATTGTTTCGACCACACGAGCAAAAGAGTTCCTACGTGGAATTGCCGGAGTTTCTGAATTCTTTTTTTATCCGTCTGTTGAAATTCGAAGCCTTGCTGTTGGAAAAATGCAGTTTTCCTTTTGGGACGTCCATTCTGATCGTCGCCCGCAAGCCAGCCATTGCGAAATCGGACGAAGCAAAAGCCGGGATTCCGCCTAACGGGGTCTCGAGCCGCGCAGCCGCCGCGGGCGTATAGCGAGACCGGCGCATCTGGCTGGTGCAAAAAATCAATGAATAGCGCAAATTTGGTATCGCATTCCGAATCGAGCTCAAGGTCGAGAGAATGGTTATCGCACAACCGCGCTCCATGGCTGGCCGCGCTCATTCTGCTCGCCACGTGCTTCGCATTTGCGCGCACTCCACGTTTTAATTTTGCCTACGATGATTTCGTAATCATCGTTCTCAACGCCCGCGTTCACTCCGTCCATTTTTTGAAGAGCTATTTCACGCAAGAAGTATGGGCCGGGGCCCGGGCGGGCGCGGGAAATCTCTACCGTCCTTTTTTCATGACGTGGCTATTGGCCAACTACGGCATGTTTGGGTTGTCGCCCGCCGGATGGCATGTCACTACAGTCCTCATTCATCTGTTGGCGACCCTGCTGGTTTACTTAGTGGCGTCCAAGCTCCTACCCGGAAATCCAATTCCAGCACTGGTAGCGATGGCCATTTTCGGATTGCATCCGATCCACGTCGAAGCGGTCGCCTGGGTTTCCGGAGTCACCGAACCCTTCGCCAGTTGCTTTTTCCTGGGGTCCTTTCTCTGCTTCATCAAGTTCCAGGAACAGACAAGTAGTCGCTTCGCCTGGTTGACGGGTTCGCTGCTTCTTTTTGCAGGAGCACTATGCAGCAAAGAAACCACAATTGTTCTGCCGGCGGTCATCGCGTGGTATAGCTTCTGCTTTATTCGGCGGAAAAATAATGCAAGTACCCAAACTTGGATCAAATCGACGATATCGCTACTGGTCCCCTATGCAATCGTCGTGCTGGTTTATTTGGCGGTCCGCAACAGCGTTCTACATGGTTTTGCTCATCGGATGTCGGCGATTCCGCTCGGAACCTCGCTTCCAGCGGTGCCCTGGGCAATTTATTTTTATGTCTCGCAGCTTTTGATTCCGGCCGGGCTTGGCCTTTTCTATGACGTCGATTTCGGAAATATGCTCAGCATCGCCGGTTTACTGCTCCCATGTCTGGTGCTGGCGGCTTTAGTGTCCGGCGTCATCTGGTGGACACGCAAATCAAAATCATATTTGGTTCTATTTCTCTCCGGCTGGTTTGTGCTGACGTTGATGCCCTCGCTGGGCGTGTTTCTGATGATGTCGCGCTATGAAGGCGTGCATGATCGGTATCTATATTTACCTTCTGTGGCTTTTGCGATTCTCGTTGGCTACTCATGGGGGAAAATATTCCCCTCCGCTAGATTGACTCTTCAGGCCACCCTCGGAGCCGTGCTGCTCGCCGGTCTAATCTTTTCCACGCGGCGCCAAACTGAATACTGGAAAAGTGATCTGACGCTATTTACCCGGGCTTGTGCCGTGGCTCCGAACAATGCGCTGGCTAAACTCAATCTATCGGCGGAACTGGTTCGGCGCAATGATTTCAGCGAAGGATTGAAATTAGCGCAGGAGGTCATTCAACAAGATCCGACCATGGGGACTTCGTTCAGCCTCGCAGGCAAGTGTGCGTTTTTCCTGGGAGACTACGCGGACGCGGAATCATGTTACCGCCGATCGCTTGCCTTGGAAGCTCCAGAAGCCGGAGACCTTTACTTCCTGGCATTATCCGAAATTAAATTGGGGCAGTATGCCGAAGGCTTGCAAGTGCTGCGAGACGGACTATCCGCGTGGCCAGCCTCGCCCCTCTACCATTACGCCATGGGATTAGCCTACGCGGGAAGGCGCGATTGGCCGGATGCGGCAGAGCAGTACCGCATCGAGATCGCCGAGCACCCAGAAAGTTCACTAGCCGGGCCGGCTCTTGCCGACGCGGAAGCGCACTTAAAAGCGCCGGATGGGGCGCGAAAATGAGAGCCGCTGGACCGGGGGAACGCTTTTACTTTCGTAACATCTGCGTCTCTGGTCCGCCATTCCGGGCGGCTATCGGATTTGATTATAATTTTCGTTAAGTAAGCAATTCAGCATTTGAGAATTGACCATGCCTGTAATCGAAATTGTCGGCCTTGAAAAGACTTACAAGGTTGGTTTTTGGCGAAAGCGCGCCAAGACCGGATTGTATCCACTGGATTTGAGAATTGAAGAAGGCGAGATTTTCGGCTACTTAGGCGCTAATGGCGCGGGGAAGACAACCACTCTGAAGTTGCTAATGGGTTTAGTGTTTCCGACAGCCGGCACTGCGCGCATCCTGGGGATGGAACTAGACGATCCGAAGATGAAAGCGCAGATCGGATTCCTGCCTGAACAGCCTTATTTTTACGACTATCTCACAGGACGGGAACTGCTGGAATATTACGGGCAGTTATCTGGAATTCCTGGGGCGAATCGGTCGCGCCGGGTTGCCGAAGTTCTCGATCAAGTTGGATTAAAGGATGCTGGCGACACTCAACTGCGCAAATTTTCCAAGGGAATGTTGCAGCGCATTGGAATCGCGCAGGCAATTCTGCACGATCCGAAAGTATTATTTCTCGATGAACCAATGTCCGGTCTCGATCCCATGGGACGGCGCGAGGTTCGCGATCTAATCGAACAATTGAAGCGCGATGGCAAAACGGTTTTCTTTTCCACCCACATCCTTTCCGACGCCGAGGCGCTATGTGATCGCGTGGGGATAATTCACCAGGGAAAGTTGCGGGGAGTGGGCGCGGTTGCAGACCTGACCGCGAGCGTGCAGGGCAAGGTCGAATTAGTCTGGCATGGAAATATCGTGCCAAAGGCATTCGCATCGCTAGGAGCGGAATACCATGTCACGACCGACACCGCGAGGGCCGTTATCCCTGAGGCAAATCAAGATGCTGCTATCGATGCGCTGCGGCGCGAGCGGCTTCGGCTCATTTCGGTTGTGCCGGTAAGAAAATCGCTGGAGGATTATTTCATGGCGCAGCTTAATTCTCCCGCCGTAAACCAAACGGCGAATTCTACGCCGAATCCAGCGGCGAGCGCGGCGGTGACCTCATGAGCGAAAGAATTTTGCATATTGCTTCCAACACTTTTCGCGAAGCGGTGCGCGATCGCGTGCTCTACAACCTGATCGCATTTGCCCTGCTGCTTTCCGGAGCGTCGATTTTAGTGGGACAAATTTCAATTGGTATTGAGCGGTTGGTGGTAATCAATCTCGGACTGACCGCGGTTTCTTTATTTGGACTGGTCATCGCCATTTTTATTGGGATCGGGCTGGTTTCGAAAGAAATCGACAAGAAGACTCTATACACGGTGCTCTCACGCCCGGTGCGGCGCTGGGAATTTATTGTCGGCAAGTTTTTTGGGTTAAGCGGGACGCTCGTCGTGAATACCTTCTTTATGGCGATCGGAGTGTTCGCCGCGCTTTTGTATGTTTCGCACCATTTACAACGCTCGGATGGCTGGGTGCTGGTGGCGTTGTATTTTATCGTCCTCCAGTTTCTTATCATTACGTCGTTGGCGCTTTTGTTCTCATCGTTTTCTTCTCCGCTGATGTCTGCGGTTTTCGCATTTTCCATGTTTGTAATCGGCAGTTTCGCGGAAGATTTGCGCGGATTCAGCGCCATGGTGCATGGAATAGCGCGCTGGCTGGTGTTAGGGGCGGTCTATCTGGTGCCAAATTTTTCCGCGCTCAATGTAATTAGCTCGGTGGCTCATGAGACCGCAGTTTCCGGGCAGTTGATCTGGTACAACACGGCCTATGCGCTGATCTATTCCACCATGGCGCTATGCGGAGCAGTATTGATTTTTGAGCGCCGGAATTTGAAGTGAGCGCAAACGAATGAGCGCAACCAAGCGAGTCCTGTTGACTTCCAGCCTACTGCTGGTCTTCTGCCTGGCGGGATCAGTGGCGATTTTGCGAAAGGTTGATCGCGTGCGCAACGCATCGCCTTCTCCAGATGTGCTTTATATCTCTTCTCCAAAAACTCTCCGGCGCTTGAGCCTCGGATATAACGGACTGCTGGCGGATGTTTATTGGACCCGGGCCGTGCAATTTTTCGGAAATGAACATGCTCAGGGTACCGGACGTTACAGTTTGCTGGCACCGCTGCTTGAAATTACTACCGGTCTCGATCCCCACTTAATTGTTGCTTATGATTTCGGGGCGAATTTTCTAGCCTCGAAGCCGCCGTTGGGCGCGGGCGAACCGGATCGTGCGATTGCGCTCATGAAGTTCGGTATCAGCAATAATCCCGGGGAGTGGCGGCTTTATCGCAATCTGGGATTTATTTATTACCTCGATTTGAGAAATTATCCGGCCGCGGCGGAAGAATTTGAGCGTGGCTCGAAGTTACCCAATGCTCATCCTTTTTTGAAGATCATGGCCGCCCAAATGGCGCAGCATGCCGGGGAAATAAGCACAGCGCGCATGCTTTGGGCCGGCACCTATGAAAGCACCACGGACCGCCAGATCAAGGCGAACGCAGCCGCCCATTTGCGCGCTCTGCGCGTGGACGAAGATGTCGCTAACCTGGAAGCTCTGATGACGCGATACCGCCAAACCACTGGTCACTTTTCCGCGGGATTCGCCGAATTGGTAAATGCGGGATGGTTGCGCGGAGTACCGCTTGATCCCTTGGGAAATCCTTATAAGCTGGTTGCCGGGGGAAAGATTGAAGTACGCGATCCCGACAACTTTCCATTTATCGAAAAGGGCGTGCCTCTCGGATACATCCCGCCGGCAAAGCCAAAATTCTTGCCTTCCGATTAAAGCTGAATAATCCGGTCTAGAATTTCCTCCTGGTGACATCTCTGCCCGAGCCCCGCATAAAACTAATAGCGCAATGTATGGTTTGGTGGCAGGAAGAGCGTGCCGCGTCCGGATTTCTTCCCGTCACGAAGAAATTAGCACGGGCGCTGTGGGAGTTCGTGCGCGATTCCACCCCTTCGCAAAAACGCCGGCGTTATGGCGATGCGGATTTTGACTGGGAGCATCGGGTGAATACCACCAGTGCGGCTGTGGGATGGAAAAGCCGGTTGCTGGGATGTTTGTATTCGGAATATCAGCCAACCGAGGCCGCAGCATTTCGCGAGATGATGGAGGGCCTCGGCATAGATTTTTCGCGGTTCACTTTCATCGATATCGGGTCTGGCAAAGGGCGAGTTTTGCTGCTGGCGGCGGATTTTCCGTTCCGGCGGATTGTTGGAGTGGAATTGCTGCCCGAGTTGCACGCGGTGGCGTTGGATAATCTGCAGCGGTTGTCAGATAAATCCTCTTCGATAGCGGCGGTCTGCGCGGATGCAACGTCGTTTGAGTTTCCGCTGGATCCGCTTGTTATTTATTTATTTCATCCTTTGCTGGAATGGGGTTTACGCAAGGTTATTGGAAATCTGGCGCGGTCTTTACGGGAGCATCCGCGCGATATTCTTGTGGTTTATCACAACCCGATTTTTGGCGGAATGGTGGAAAGTGCGGAGTTCCGCAAGGTGACGGCTGCCGAGCAGTATGCGGTTTATGCCAGTGAATGCGGAGCTATTGCAAACGCCCATGCATGGAACAAGAATGCTTCGACGTTCTAATCGGCTTACCCCGACAGTTGTCTTCCTGAGCGAAATCTTCTTCGCTGGCGAAGAAGATTTGAGTCGAAGGATCTCTATTCCCTCGAATGAAGCGCGCACATGATGATGCGCTACAATACTTTCCGGCGATGGAGTTCGCCTTAAACCGCCTGTCACTGCGACAAGCTAATAACTCCTACAAACTTTTTGTAGGAGAACTCCAACATGGCGGTCCTGCCGATTGACGAACTACCAGTTAAAGACTTTTTAGTAATTTCCCTGGGCGCGATTTTCGGCGCTAATGCCCGCTACTTTTTGAGCCGATACGCCGCCAAGATTCTGGGACCGGTGTTTCCCTACGGCACTTTGATCATCAATGTTTTGGGCAGTTTGATCGTAGGATTTTTTGTGATTTGGACGACCGAGCGCGTCCTGGTCAATCCGCGATGGCGCTCGCTCGTTGTGGTTGGATTCTGCGGAGCTTTCACGACGTTTTCCAGCTATGCCTTCGAAACCATGGCTTACTTCGAGCAGGGACAATGGCTCCTGATGGTCACGAATTTTATCAGCAACAACGCGCTGTGTCTGGTTGCCGCTTGGGTGGCATGGCATTGGCGAGGGTCATTTGAGGCAGGGTTCTTTTAAATGGATTGTGTTACGGGTAGGGCCTCTTCGGCTACGTGAGCGACATCGCCGCCAATTACCGGAGTTAAAAGCGGCCAGCCTTTTCGCAATACATAGTCAAGCCAGGCTCCCGCGACCTGCGAGGTTAACACCGCGGCAACGACCAGCGTGGTGTAGAACTTCGGACTGATAATTCCGGCATCGAAGGCCACGCTCGCCAGCACAATACCCGGCCCGCCACGCGCATTGGTTGTAATCGCCAGGTTCAGCAAATCGAGTCCACGGAAGCCCGCAAAGCGTCCGGCAAGCGATACAGAGAGCATCTTGACCGCGCAACTACCGGCGATAAAGGCAACCAACATCCATAATGACAACCCCCGGATGAGGTCTAGTTTTAGTCCTACGATTGCAAAATACACAGGAATAAAAAACGCGAATGAGACTTTGCCGATTGCCTCGAGCGCTTCTTGAAAGAGTTTGCGCTTCTTGTGCACCACGGCAAATCCGGCAAGAAACGCGGCAAAGACCAGGTTGACATCCAGCGCGCCCGCCACCACGCAGTATGCAAGCAAAACTGCAATGGCATAAGTCACAGGCGCATGTTTCGCCAGAATATTGAACCGCGCCTTGTTGATTCGCTTAATGATTCGGGGAACGATGGTCAACCCAAGCACGAAGAATCCGACTGTGCTGATGAGGTGGAAAGACATTTGTCGCGGATTGAATGCCGCCTTTCCTGCCAGTGTGGTGGCCACCGCCAGAGCCAGCCACAGCACAATGTCTTCGAGGACGGCCACTCCGAGAACCAGCCGCGCGAAGCGGGTGTGAAGTATTTTCAAATCCGCGAAGATCTTTGAAACCACCGGTACCGAGGTTACAGCCACGCCAACCGCCAGAATAATGATGTAGGGAGACGCGGTTGCCGTTCGGGCCAGCCAACGCCGGACGAATGAGCCAGGGGCCAAGCGCCAGCCCGAGCGCGAACGGAATGCCCGTGCCTACTATCCCCAGCCACGCGACTTCGCGCCGTTCTTCGCGTCCGAACAGTTGCCGCATTTCGGCGCCGGACAGGAACATCAGTAGGAGCAACCCCATCCAGTAGACGAAATTCAGCACGTTAGCCTGATGCTTTGTCGCTTCGATCCACCACGCGCCAAACGGTAATCTTCCCAACAGAGCTGGACCTAAAACAACGCCAGCGATGATTTCTCCAACAACCTTTGGCTGCCGTAGCTTTACGAAAAGATGACCGAGCAATTGCGACAAACCGACAAGAAGCAGGAGTATAAAAAGAATCGACGTGAGATCGGCGTTTGACATGTCTTGCCTTTTGTAAGATGCCTTAGCAGGGGCAGGGCTTGTCACGCTGCTCAGGCCCTATCCGAAGGAATTATAAGCGGACCTTGGAGCGACCGAAGGGTGCTGTAGAATGCCAGACGCGATGGCTGTGCAAGTCACGATCTATCTAACGGAGGGGGACAAGTGGAAAGGCCGCCCTCTGCACATGGAAATATTGAATTATTTGCGCGAAGAAAATGTTTATGGCGCGACGGCTGTCCACGCTGTTGGCGGATTTCTCGGACGTCAGCGGGTAAAGACCAGCCATCTGGTGGACGCCGGCGGCAAGCTTCCCCTTATCATTATCTTTGTGGATACGGATGAGCATGTGAATCGCGTCATGCCGAAGCTCAAAGAGATGGCGTCCGCGCGAATGATTGTGCGCGAGAACGTGCTGATTGAACAAGGTAATCTGGACTGATCATGTCCAGCCCTCCCGTTTCTTCTCTAGACATTTTAGCGATCGCTGCGCATCGCGATGATGTGGAGCAGACTTGCGGCGGGACATTGCTCAAGATGGCGCAACTCGGGCACCGGACGGGGATTCTTGATCTCACTCAAGGAGAAATGGGAACGCGGGGAAGCGCCGACGATCGGGCGCAGGAGGCGGATGCGGCAGCAAAAATATTATCGGTCGCGTGGCGGCAGGCATTGGATATTCCCGATGGTCGCGTCGAAAATACCTGGGAGAATCGGCTGAAAGTTGCGCGCGTGATTCGCGAGCAGCGTCCGCGCGTGGTCATTCTTCCTCATTGGAAGGGGCGGCATCCCGATCATTACACCGCTTCGATTTTGGGATACGAGGCCTGCTTTCTGGCGGGGTTGGCGAAGATTGAGACAGGCGCGGCCCCCCATCGTCCTTTTAAGATTATTTATGCGTCCCTTTATTACGATGTGCGGCCTACATTTGTGGTGGATATTACCGGCCAGTTCGAGGCGCGGTTTCAATCGTTGATGGCGTACAAGACCCAGTTCAGCGATCAGGAAGCAGGGAAGGATTTGTTTCCCGCCGAGGCCGAGATCCGTGCGCGAGTCGAATCCATGGCGCGCTTTTACGGAATGCTTGGCGGCGTCACTTATGCCGAACCGTTCCTGCAAAAAGAAGTGGGACTCGTCGAAGACCTGACCGTCATTCCCGTGAAATCGATTTGAAGGAGTACTTTTTTTAGTCCCCAATTTTCCTTGCGGCCAAAGCTAATTCGTGAGATAACTACGTCATGCGTACTACGCGGCGCGTAGTTAAGGAATACGGCCAGAATCCGAGCCACTATTCCGACCCTCCCATGCTTGTGCTCGCCAGTCTGGCCGATGGTCCGAAGCACGGGCATGCCATGATCGAGGACATTGCGAGCATGTGCGGCACACGGCTTGGTCCCGGAACGCTGTACGGCGCGATTGCGCGCCTGGAGCAGCAGGGATGGATCGCGCCGCTTCCTCCCGAAGACCGGCGCCAGCCCTATCGCATCACCGCCGAAGGAGCACGGGTGCTTCGCGCAAAACTGACTACGCTGAAAAAGTTCGCTAAGGCCGGACTCGGGAGACTGGAGGCGTCATGAATCCCAGATTCGCTCGACTGCTTACCCGCCTCTATCCACGCCTCTGGAGAAACCGCTATGGAGCCGAGTTTGAGACGCATTTGCAGATCGGTGGCGGCGGACTTCGGGTCTCGGCAAACGTGATTTGGTCGGCACTTGGAGAGCATATCTTTCCGACTATAGGAGGAAAAATGGACGAATATCGTTCTTTCGCTGTCATCGTGAGAAAGCCCAGCGCAGTTCTTCCGCTGGCAATGTCGCTCACGGCGCTTGCGGTCGTGCTTATTCACATCGCGTTGTTCCGGAGTGACGCACGAGCCTGACGAAGGAACCACTGCTCATATTTGGCAGCTTCTTATGGCCGGGCAAATGCCAGTGTTGGCGTTCTTCGCCATCAAGTGGCTGCCGCGGGCTCCAAAACAGACGCTGTACGTTCTTGCGCTGCAAGTCGTAGCTGCGCTCTCATCACTAGCGCCCGTGTTCTTTCTCAAGCTGTAATTTGGAAGGCCGCGCGAAGGAACCGCGTCGGAATCACTAAATCGGAATTACTAAAAAGGATGGGCGGCTGTTCTTACGCCACGGCGCCCTTGCCGAAAGAATCGGCGGCTTCTTTTTCGCTGGAGTAGACTTCGAAAATCGTGACCAGCTTTGTGACCTGGAGCAAGTCGCCGACGCGTTGGGTTAGATTCGCCAGCTTCATTGCGCCCCCGGCCGTGCGGGCACTGGTGTAGAGGCCAACCAGCGTGCCAAGGCCTCCGCTATCGATGTAAGTTACGCCGGAGAGATTCAGCACCATGTGGTTGCTATTGCTGAGCAGCTTCTTAACCACGTCGCGCAGCACGGCCGACTCTTCGCCAAAGACTATGCGTCCGATGCAGTCCACAACCAGAACGTCTTCGTTGAGCATTCGGGTGCTGATTCTCAGCTGCATGGTGGGCCTCCTGGCGACCCGGTTTAACTGAGAAGATTAGCCTTTGTGCAACCACTTCGCAAGGGCATTGTTGGGAGAATCACCGCCACATTAAGCCTGGAGCCTGTCCGCGGCCTTTGAAGTTGCCCGTTCCGGGTGCCCCGTTCAAGCCCGGTTTTGGCTTGAGTGGGGATTTTTAAATCTAAGTGGCCCGAACATATCCGAAATTCTGGTCCCGCGATTTGTGCAGACATCGCCGGACAGGGATCGGGCGCCAGTCCCAAATCCAACAGAAATGCGCCTCACCCTGGGGCGCATTTTCAGCTCATTTTCAGGTAAGAGGAAGCGTGCTTTCAGCCTCTGCTGACGCATCCGGGTCAAGGGACAACGCAGCGCCAGATTCAGCCGAAGCCGGCTTCATAAGTTTCCACGCGTCACGGTATTGCTCATTCTGGGATCGTCTCGATCCCGGCGAAACACACACGGATTTGAGGCCATGAATTACTGTGGCCGGAAAAATGTACCAAAGATCTTCCGGGAAAATGTATCCGACCAGAAAGTCAATTTCATCGGCAGTGTATGGGACCTTAATCCGATTCGTAGTATGAATGCGATAGTGATTTCTTCCAGGAGACTTCGCCCATACCGATTTGACCTGAGCGCGGGAGAAGATTTTTCCGATGCGAACGATCACGTCGTAGCGGTCGCTGTCTCCCCAAGGCTTGGCGACGGCGAAGCCGAGGCTCGCCGCTTTGCGCATGAAAGCGAGCTCGGCAAGCTCGCCGCGATGCGCGTTGTCGAGTTTGATTTCACCATGTGGTTCACTAATAAAGTCGTTAGCTGATTCTGACAAATTATCCCCAAAAACACGAAAAGCGCAGCAATGGGGCCACGCTCTTAAGATTTATCTATCTATATCCAGAATAGCAGGCCGGATAGGGTAATTGCGCCACGTTCCAGAACTTTATATTTGGAGCAGGATGAGCAGGTTAGGGGAAAACGCACTCAGAAGGCCTATTGACAAGAATTTTGCGGTTCGCCGTGAATGGAGATATCTGGCGCGATTCTGGGATCGGGAAGGGCACGGCTTCAGCCGTGCCAAAACAGCGGGAAAAAGATTCACGCAGCGCAGAAAGCGCTGCCCTGTTCAGAACCAATTAGCCGCCCAAATCCCCATCCAGGGACCATTACCTACGTGCTTACCTTTTTCATCTTTCATTCCCCCAAAATGTGTGATGACATAGTTGTCAGAACTGCTTTATGCTTGCCCGTCCTCGTATGCGAAAGAATGAGACTAACGTGCTCGATCTGCCGAACTACTCCCCAATGGAAGCAGTTCGATACTTCCACGTGCCGCCCTCGACTCTCGCCTACTGGACCGAGGAGCCGAATCAATTAGTTTCCCTGGCATCGCACGAACCTCCATTGTTGTCTTTCAAAAATCTGGTTGAGCTATACGTGCTCGAAGGACTCCGCAAAATTCACGGCGTGCATACCTCTCGCATTCGAACCGCCGTTAACTTTCTTCTAAAAACCGAACCCTCGCGCCATCCACTGGCCGATTACGACATCCGCACCGAAGGCAAGAACGTCCACTTCTATAAGAACGGCAAGCCTCTCAATGCGTCCCTCTGGGGCCAGTACGAAATAGAGGAGGTAGTTGGCGCGTACCTGCAGCGCGTAGAAAGAGATCCCCACGGCGTCGCGCTCCGAATATTTCCTTACACTAAGCGAGAGCAGTTAACAAACAAAGAAGCTCCGTCTCGAACTGTGGAGATCAATCCCGCCGTCTGCTTTGGCCTTCCTGTCTTGAAGGATTCGAGGCTAACCACCGGATTCCTCGCCAGCCGCTTCCGTGGAGGCGATTCGGTTCCCTCAATCGCAAAAAGCTATGGTCGACCCCTGGCGGAAATCGAAGAAGCCATCGAGTGGGAGCTCGGACGCCCCGTCAAGAAGGCTGCCTAACCTAACCTTCTATCTTGACGAGAATTGGGATTGTCCCGAAGTCACCAACGAGCTCCACCGGGCGGGGGTTCGGTATCGCATCTACAAGCAAGATGTTTTACCCAACGCCGGGACAGTCGATCAAGTGTTTCTTCCGGAAGTTGGTCGTCGTGGATGGATTCTGATCACCGCTGACTGGCATCAGCGTTACCGCCCGAGAGAGATTGCGGACATACGACGCTACAAAGTGCGGCACGTCGTTGTGCCAGCGAATCTTGGCGCGGAAGCGATGGCGAAACTACTGGTCTCCGCGAAGAATAATATTCGAGCCTGCTGCCGCGACAATGCGCCGCCTTTCAGCGCCAGCGTTCTCCGCAATGGCGGCGTAAAGCTCTTGATGGATGCGAAAGGGAATCTGCACGACCGAGGCGAGGAAAGGCTTTATCACAAGGGCAAGGTCACGACTCGTGTGCCGTATAAGTCCTAGATACACGAACTGTCCCCAAAGTTACCGATTGCTGACGAACTCATTCGAGGGTGCTTTCTCGCAATTTAGTCGCAAGCTGCTGAATCAGATCAAGCTTGCCCCCGACGGACGCGTCAAGAAATCGTTTTACATGCGGACTTTTTCGGACCGACAGATCACTGAACTCGTATTTCCGCGCGAGACTTACCCAGCGATTTAACGGCCTCGTTTCCGCCATTTTATCGAGAACTGTACGGTCCCTTCTAAGACATTCAGTAAAATAATATTCCCATTGCTCGGCCCGCAGAGAATCGAATATCTTTTGTGGAAATAATTCGGCGCCGTAAGAGTAGCCCCATTGGTTACCCAGCCAAACTGCGACGGTCGCTTCCATACACTTCGCAAAAGCTGGGCGCGGAACGGCAGTGCCGAGGGCCGCGAGGATTGCCATCGGTTCTTGCTCGGTGTAGAAGTTATTGAAGCCGAAATGTGCGGCAAGAACCCGTGCCGCCGCTTCGGAGAAAGTATTGGACCGCAATGATTCGGGGACGAAATCGAATCCTTGGACCTTTAGCAGTGCGTTTTTGAGTCCAGCCGACCCTAAGCGGTTTCCCTCAGCATTCACCTCAGCATAGGCTTGCCCTATCTGCCATTTTTCTGGATCGCGAAGCCGGGGCCACAACTTAGGCAGTAGGGTAGAGACGTTCCCGACTGCGTGCTCTTGTACTGCCCCCTTACCGCCCTTCACCAATGCCAGGAGTACGCTTAACGCAGTTCGTATAAAGAAGTAGGGGGATTGTGAAATCGCTAGAACATCTCCGTCGTCGCCCCTGAGAGTGCGCTCCCCTAAAGCCTTCCTAAAGTCAGCAAAACGGACGGCAGCTTCAAAGTTTGGCTGGCATAATATGCTGCTGATGCATGTCTTTATAAGGATTAGGGCCTCCTCTTCTGCCATCATGTCTTGCTCATCGACCCCTTGCTCAAGCTTCGTGAAGTGAGCTACAAGCTCCAAGGCATGTTTTAACCGGATCGCTTGGGTGCTGTTGATTATCCTTAGGTCCTCAGCTAAAGAGATCGCCTCGTGGTCGGCGATCGAGGTGGCGGGATCGGAATCTTCATCTAGATCGGGACGACCCAACATTTCTCCAACGAATTCCATGCCGAGCTTTGAAATTTGCTTTTTGAGTACAGCTGATGCCTTTGTCCAGACAAAGGTCGACACCATCTCGTAACTCTCGTTGCGTAATCCGTTGACAATCGAATTCATGTCCCGAACCGAAAGCTGAGGACTTGCGAATGCGACTATCTGTTCGGGTGTGGAGCGCGGTGGAATCGCGACTATCTCAGTTGGCGACCATACCTTGATGCTCTGGTGGCTGTCCGTCATTTAGAATCCTCACACTTAGTTTCCCCGTCTTGTGAGCGAAAAAGTACCGCCTTGAATGGAGTGCTTAAGCGAAGTTTCATCAATTCGAAGGCTCGCCTTCGACCGCCGCCTTCCTCGAAAAGCTTACCTTTCTCTCCGGACTTCGGTTTTAGGAAGACTCGATAGGCGAGCAGAGTCCCTGCATCGCCAAACACCACTACCCCATCACTTTCAATCATCCCGCGTAGCATACCTTCAGCCGCCTGAAGGTCCGCGAGTGCATCGGCCGTTCTCGCTTCAGAGGCGCGCGCGTGTAGCTGCGAAAGCGAGATAAACGGCTCAAGCCATATGCCGTCTTTAAGCATACCGTGCCGCTTTCCTATCGTGGGTTGTGCGATAACCCCGAGAAGAGTGCCATGGCACTTCTGAAGAATGCCAGTCAAGAGTCTCCTAAGGTACGGCGGAAATGTTGGGCAATCCTTGAGGCTAAAGCTTGCGGCATTTACAAATTTATCAACATCCTGCTCCAAAACGGAAATGGTGGCCGGAGTCGTGGTGAGGGCGACCGTAAATCTGTTGGCCGTTGTACTCCGTAAGTCCACGACGAAATGCCCACGGTTTCTAATCAATATTACGGGCATCTCTGCGCCTAGTCCGCCCATTGACTCCTCCGCGCCTGTCGCGAAAGAGTGGCGCAAAGAACGAAAAAGCCCGAATCGCAGTTGTCGATTCTCCTTCGCGGAGTGATTAACAACGAAGATGGACCAACCGTCTTTTGCCAAGGGCGCGCAACTTTTTACAATCATTGAAGCGGATTCTGAAGTAAGCGGGGCAAATCCTATCGTCACTTCGCCACTGCTCGGGGCAAGAGCCTTCAGGCCAGCTTCCGAGGCGAAGACAAATACCTCAGGGAATAATGGGAGATCCTCTTCGGTACGAAGCAAGTAAGCTGACGATTTCGCGGATCATTCCTTCCGTATGGACGCAGGCAAAACCAGCGCCCCTTATAAAATCCTGCAGGGCTCCCTGAAGGGGTATGCGTCAGTCAACTTTTCGTCCTAGGGCTCCGTCTGTGCTCGGGCGCGTCTAAATCCTACGCAGAAGGTTATAGACAGTAACCACCCGCTTGCTCTTCTTTCTTTCATCTGGTATAAACAATCAATCGAGAGCGTTATTGTGGCTAGCCGGATATTGTTTGAAACTCTCGTGCGCATCCGGCATCTATATTTAATAAGCACGGGCAAGAGTTAGAACGGCTTGCAAATCAGCTCCGGCCACGGAGTCACATTCGGGGACAGGGTTCCTCGAAGGGTTCGGTAGGTCAGGCTTTCAAGCCTGGCAAGACCAAAGCCTCCAAACGATCTTTTATCAAGTAAATAAGTCTTCCGCCGACTATTGCGTTTATGGAGTCGGTCGGGAGACGCGTTCTGTTGCGTGTAGAATAGCGCTTGTCATCCTGAGCGGAGTCGAAGGATCCCTACTTCCGGCAGGAATGAATGCTGCTAGGGATTCCTCGCAGGCTAAAGCCTACTCGGAATGACAGAGGTTGCTTTGTTTGTGGCGCACG
>Ga0182015_10002245_pt1 | contig 23859 bp, 22 predicted proteins | sample 712P3MmetaG_FD_120478 | JGI IMG/M metagenome (GOLD analysis project Ga0182015, IMG submission 120478) | Permafrost microbial communities from Stordalen Mire, Sweden - 712P3M metaG | ecosystem: Environmental > Terrestrial > Soil > Wetlands > Permafrost | place: Sweden: Stordalen | collected...
CTCACCAAAACAACGGTGTCCCCGGAGCGGACCACGACGGCGCCATTGGCCTGTTTCGCGATCTTGCCTGTCTCCAGAGTAATTTTTTGACCATCCAGGTCAATTTCTACGGTATGTAGCATCTGAAATTCCTTTTAATCCAGACGAAGCTGTCTGCCTAGTCTGCTGTACGATTAAGAGGAGACTTTGGAGGGAATGAAACTGTGGGAACGCCGCCCACCGGGGCGGTTTACCTGTCCCCGAGCATCTAACGGCGGATGCCCAGGCTTAGAATCAGGCTCTTGTACCTTTCCGGGTTACGGCTTTTCAGGTATTTCAAAAGGCGACGGCGCCGCGCGACCATCGACAACAATCCCCGGCGGGAATGATGATCTTTGCGGTGCGTCTTGAAATGATCCTGGAGTTGCAGAATGCGCTGACTCAGGATTGCTACCTGTACTTCTGGCGAACCGGTGTCGGTTTTGTGAACGCGGAACGTTGCAACTACTTGCTGTTTTGAATCGGTCGCCAAAGCCATGCTCGAATCGATACTCCTCGTCTTACCTTAATCTTTTTTGTCCTTCACAGGATAGCACATTGGGGATTGGGTAGTCTGGTCTTAGCGGGGAGATGACAAGTTAACATCCCTCGCTCTTTGGGTTAGTTGGCCGGTTCGGATTCGGACTGCCCTTTCGTTTCCTCAGCCACTGCTGGCGGTATGTACGGACTTGTCCCAAAGAACTGATCGTGAATCCAGCCCAAGTACGCGACATTCGCCATGTTGGTGCCAGCCCATGCCGCATCGTTGGGGTTTGGGCGCGGCGGCACGATATCGTTCCTAAGAATTATCGGAATTGCAGCTTGTTGCACGAACACGTTTGCAACTAAGAAGTAAGCCATGATCTTCGCTTGTTGCCAACTGACCGTGATCGCGGTATGTTGTTTTACAAATCCTTGCGCTTGGTCAAGCTGTCCAAAAGTAAATTTTAGGTCCCACGCGCTCACTTCCATTTGAACGTTATTCGCGTAAAGCGACGCAAAGTCTTCGTCTCGCTTAGATTCCAATGGCTTGTTTTCTGGTTCGGCCATAATATGCAGCACCCCTTCCGCCTCTGTTGGTTCGCCTTGAATGTCTTCTTTGCTTAACATCGGAATCAATTGGTATCACCGGAGCTAGAATGGGCGGTACGGAAGTCCCTCCGCTTACGCCTTGGCTCTCGGTGTTTAATTCCGCCAGAAAATGGAAATCGGCAGACAGTCCGGTCTCTCGTTCTGCAACAGCCGGCCCAGGCGCGCTCCTGCTACTACCAGCAAGTCCCTGAAGCATTCCTCCTGCGGAATAAGCCATGACGCGTTCAACCATCGCGCGATTAGCGGCTTCCATGTAGCGCCTGACTTCATCCGATGGAGGACCGATGAGGCCGTTGAAGGAATGGAATGATTCGGAATTGGCTTTCGCCAGCAGTTCCTCTTCTCTGATGCATTTCTCTAACTCTGGCAGTTCTTCTTCAAAGCTGGGAACTTGGAGTGCTGAAGAATCGGTGTTAACGGATCTGTCGAGGATGGTCTCAAATGGCACAAACCTGACATCGAGCCCCACATCAAATGCTGAAGCCACTCGGAGCAATGTCTTCAAAGTGGGTTTTGTCTCTGCGTTTGGATCTTCGAGTATAGAGATGCGTTCTTGCGCCATCTTCGCCTTGCGGCCAAATTCCGCTTGGGACAACTCGCGGTGCTCTCGAAGCACACGAATTTGCGAGCACACGCCGGTATAGACATTCTCGAATACTAAAGCCTCCCGGTATTCCAAATTTCGGCAATTGTCCAGCAGGTCACGTTTAGCGGTAACGGTGTTCACAGGCTCGACTCCAATCTGTTTCTACAATTTGCATCCTCGTCGTGGCGATCTCAGGAGCACTTAGCGGTTGGAACTGGTCTCCCTGCTCCAACGCCGGAAAGAGAATTGTAAATTGCCGCTCATCAGGCCCCCGAAAGCCCAATATTCGATATTGGGTATTCATCCAACGCACCCTAATCTCCACGATCCCCGGATAGTCATCAAGATTGCTTGCCAATGGACGTACCCAAAGACGGGTTCCCGCCAACTGCAAAAGTATCCGATCTATTTTGGCTTTTGCCTTTATTGGAACTTGGCGAACATCCCTCAGCCAATCCTGGATGGGGCTTGTCCCGCGCTCGTCGAGATAGTCCATGAACGTCCACTCATTCATGAGTATATGATAAAAATGTTATCATAGCAAGCCTAAGCTCTTGACTTCGATCAATGATAAGTTTATCATGGATTAGTTGTATGATTCTAAAAGCAAAAAGCCAGTCAGAGACGGTTGCTAAACCGGAACTGCTGGCCTTTGCTTTTCCATGCGGGCCGGTACCTCAGCGCATAGAGGGGCCGATTACTAATCGGCTTGTTCTGGGTTGGAATCCCAGCCGGTCCGCCACATTAAACAGCCCCACTCGCAGCGCTAACTGCTTGCGGGGCCTAACCTCGGGCTTACGCCAAAGGCAGGGTTGGTACCACTGTCATTCTGGCCGCAAAGGCTCGAAGAAAGCAAGGCCCAAAATGACCTGTCATTCATGCAAAATCGAAACGTGAAAGCCGGACGTGGAAGGAATAACGTGCAGAGGTGGAAGTGCCAGCAATGTGGCAAGCGGTTCTCGGAGCCGCGAGAAACGCCATTCGGAGCCGACGTGCGGCTCCCGCAAGAGACCGTGTGCAGAATCCTCCACTGCCTTGTCGAAGGCAATAGCGTACGCGGATCGGCACGGCTCTGCGACGTGGAAAAGCGAACCGTGCTGAACATCCTGAAGTTGGCGGGCGAAAACTGCGAACGGCTGTTGACCGAGAGAATTCACAACGTGAAAGTACAGGACTCTCTAGAGCTAGACGAGGTATGGACGTACGTGGGATGTCATCGGAAGTGGCTGACGCCGGAGCGTGTAGCTAAGGACATGCACGGCGACGCCTACACATTCATCTGCCTCGAACGTTCCACGAAGCTCGTTATGGCCTGGCATCTCGGCAAGCGGGATCGCGTCAATACTGAGGACTTCGTTTCGAAGATCCGCTGGGCGACAGCGCCAGGCTGGTTCGACGTGAGTACCGATGGCTTTCAGCCTTACGAGACCGCGATTGATGCGGGCCTGTATGACCGCGCGAATCACGCGCAAGTAGTAAAGCTCTTCTCAACTCACTTGGATCGCATTCCTGAGAGTTACAGTCCGGCTCGGTTCGTATCAGTTGCCAAGGACGCGGTAAGCGGCAATCCTGATTTGGATCGCGCTGGAACCAGCCACGTTGAGCGCAAGAATGGGACGTTTCGCCAGTGGTGCAAGAGGCTCACGCGATTGACGTACGCCTTCTCAAAATCGTGGGACAACCTTAGGGCGGCACTTGCGCTCCATTTCGCGTATTACAATCTGTGCAGAGTTCATGGATCGTTGAGGATCACACCGGCAATGGCCGCCGGGATCGCTGATCATATCTGGACGTTGGACGAACTCATTGGAGCGTGAGTGAAAGAGAACGAAGGTAAGGCGATTTTGTTAGATCGCTTGGCACCCAAGAGGTGGGTTCATTACCGCTCATCGCTGTATGAAGTCGATGGACTGAAACTGCATGTCAGATGGTGTTCTACCTACCCCAAACGTCCCTCGCATTACAAGTTCAACATTAATGCCAGCACACTTCGTGCAGATCTTGAAATCTGGATCTGCGGTTCGCCCGATATGTACTACATTTTGCCGGTGAGCGAGATACGCAAAATGTACGGCCACCCGAGAGCCTATCACGACTACAGACATCCCAATATGCGAGTCGTGACGGTTAACACAACCGACCACGCCGTTATATTTGCAAGGGGAGGGACTGGCATCAACTTGCGGGACTATCTCTTGGCCAAACTACCATCTCCCCGCTAAGACCCCACTACCAGGGGCTGGCGGTCAACATGATCGCTCCAGACCTGCAGCAAAAGCTCTCTCGACCTTTCCTCAGTGCCCAAGTGTAGGCAAGTTCGAACTTTCGATATCAGAAGCCAAGTGGACTCAGACCTTCTCGGCAACGAAATCGAGCGCCGAGTCTGAGGTCACTCGAAACCAGTACCCGGTCCTATTGCCGTGGAGCCAAATAATGTGCGACGAGGCGCCATTCGCGCGACGCGCCGGACTGTCCGAAGATGGGATGCGCAGTCCCGCATCCGCTGCGGCGCCGCGCCCACCCTGGCGTTCTATCAACACTTTATAGTTGGCCCCCGGTGTGCCTACCGATTACCGTAATGGCTGCTTTTCTGTCCGATCTCCAGCACTCCTTGCGGATGCTTAAGAAGAGTCCTTTGTTCACCTCGGTCGCGATCACATCGCTGGCGCTGGGCCTGGGGGCAAATACCGCGATTTTCAGCCTGCTCGATCAAGCTCTGCTGCGCCCTCTGCCGGTGAGACATCCGTATGAACTGGTGCTGCTCACGTCTCCCGGCGTGGTCCGCGGGGCATTTGAGGGCGATAATTCCGACCGCCTCTTCTCGCGCCCGGGATACATTGATCTGCGCGATCGCAACCAGGTTTTTTCGGGCTTGGTCGCGCGCGCGCCCGTGTCGGCCAATCTGGTCTATGGAGGACAGAGCGAAGCCGTGACCGTGGAGTTGGCCACCGGCAATTTTTTCGACGTGCTGAGCGTGCGTCCGGCGCAAGGACGTTTGCTGTCGGCAGCGGACGATGTGATCAAGAACGCGCATCCGGTGGTCGTGCTCGGTTACGGATATTGGACGCGGCGATTTGGCGGAAATCCCAGCATCGTCGGCCAACCCGTACGTGTCAACAATTCGCTCATGACTGTTATCGGCGTTGCGCCGCGCGAATTTTTCGGGGTCGATGTCGGCCGGGTGCCGGATGTTTACGTTCCACTGGCGATGAAAACCGCCGTGACTCCCACCAGCGACGGCTATGACGACCGCAGTTATCATTTCCTGCACATCATTGCCAGACTCAAGCCGGGTGTGACGATCCAGCAGGCCAACGCTTCGCTGCAGGTGCTCTTCAAGCCGATGCTTGGGGCCGATCTCGCCGTCATGACCGGGAACATTTCTAAAAAATTCCGCGAACGGTTCCTGGCGAAGGCCGTGGTGCTGGAACCCGCCTATAACGGCGTGCCCACGTTTCGCGAAAATGCCGGAACACCGCTGTACATTTCCATGGCGATGGTCGGGCTGGTGCTGCTGATCGCCTGCGCCAACGTTGCCAATCTTTTGGTGGCGCGCGGCCTCGGCCGGCAGAAGGAGATTGCCATCCGGCTGGCTTTGGGAGCATCCCGAAAGGACGTGGTTCGGCAGCTGCTGGCCGAAAGCTTGTTGCTCGCGATTCTAGGCGGGCTGGCCGGGCTGCTCGTCAGCCTGTGGACCTCCGGCCTGCTGGTAGCGAGCATGCCCGGTACCAGCGGCGGCATTCCTGGGCTGAATGCATCGCTCGATCCTCGCACCGTTGCGTTCGCCTTCGTGCTGGCCCTGGTCACCGGCGTTGGATTCGGACTGCTTCCGGCCATGCAGTCGACGCGCCCGAACGTGTATCCGACCTTGAAGGATCAGGGAGGCAGCGTGATCGGCGGTTTCGGCCAGATCCGCTCCCGGCAGGCGCTGGTGGTTGGGCAGGTGGCGTTGTCGCTGCTGCTGCTGGTGGGCGCGGGATTGTTCACCCGCAGCCTATTGAATCTGCGCAAGCTCGATCCCGGTTTCCGCACCGCGAATCTGGTGGTATTCACCATCGATGCCGCGCGCAACGGGTATAACCAGGCTCGCGTTCATCAATTGTATGAGGATATCCAGCAACGGCTGGCTTCCGTGCCCGGAGTGGCTTCCGCATCGCTTGCCCAGATCGTCCCACTATCCGGCGACAACAGCATGAACTCGATTCATGTGCAAGGTTACGAGCCGAAGACGGACGAGAATATGAACCCGAATTTTAACGAGGTCTCGCCAGGATACTTCCAGACCATGGGAATCCCCGTTTTGCTGGGCCGTGGCTTCACGTTGCAGGATAAACTGGGTGCGCACCAGGTCGCGGTAGTGAATGAGACCTTCGCCCAGCGTTTCCTCGGGACCGGAAATCCGCTGGGACGCAGGTTCGGTTACAAACATGAAGGGCCGGCTGATGTGGAGATCGTGGGCGTAGTGAAGGACGGAAAGTACAACACACTGCGCGACAAAAAGACCAGCTTCATCTACGTCCCGTATCAGCAGGACGCGGATCTCAGCGGCATCAGCGCGGTCGTCCGCACGATGGGGCCTCCGGAAGCGCTGATGCCCGGGCTTCGCCACGAAATCGCTGCCATCGATTCGAACCTCGCCATCTGGGATTTGAGAACCATGGAGACGCAAGTGAACCAATCGCTGTTCGCGGAACGTGTGACCGCGATCCTGTGCGCCTGCTTCGGCGCGCTCGCGACCGTCCTGGCGTTTATCGGCCTGTACGGCGTGATGGCGTTCTCGGTGGCGCGGCGGACGCGGGAAATCGGCATCCGCATGGCCCTGGGCGCCGGGCGCGGACGCGTCCTCGGCATGGTGCTCAAAGAGGTTGCGTGGATGTGCCTGATCGGCATTGGACTGGGCGTGCCTCTCGCGATCGGCCTCAGCCGTTACCTGGTTTCCCAACTTTACGGCGTGGCTCCGACGGATTTGCCGACGCTGCTATTCGCCGCGCTGACGATGATATGCGTCTCGCTGGTGGCCGGTTTCCTGCCCGCGCGCCGCGCTGCCTCGGTCGATCCGACCATCGCTCTGCGATATGAGTAATTACGCCACGCGGCAATAGCCCAGTCCGCATCAAAATCCAGGGATTTGTGTTACATTGGGTGTCTTCGGGTTTGTGCCGGTCTGCTTTTCCCAACCCAGATACAGGAGATAGTTTATGAACCTTCGTCCGCTGCATGACCGCGTGCTCGTCAAACGGCTGGAAGAGCAGGAAACCAAGCGCGGGGGCATCATCATCCCCGACAGCGCGAAAGAGAAGCCGCAGCATGCCGAGGTGGTCGCCGTGGGCAACGGCAAGCTGCTCGAGGACGGCCATCGCGCGGCTCCGGACATCAAAGCCGGCGACAAGATTCTGTTCGGCAAGTATTCCGGGTCCGACATCCGGATCGAAGGCCAGGAGTATCTGATCCTTCGCGAGGACGAAATCCTGGGAGTGTTCGCAAATGAATAAGCTGCTGATCGCGGTGCTCGCACTGGCCAGCATGGGCACGGCCAGCGCCCAGATCAAGCTCGGCGTGATCAACACCCAGAAGGCGTTGCTCGAAACCGACGAGATCAAGAAGGCTCAAGCGGAAATGGAAGGCAAGTTCAAGCCTCGCCAGGATCAAATGGTCAAACTGCAAAAGGAGCTGGGGGACATCCAGACTCAGTTGAACAGCGGAAAGCTCAACGACTTGGGCACGCAGGAGCTGACCGCCGAGGGCCAGCGCAAACAGCGTGAACTGCAGCGCGACCAGCAGGATCTGCAAGAGGACGTGGAGCGCGAGCGCACCGAAATTATTCAGCGGGCCGGAACCCGAATGCAGGAAGTAGTGAAGAAAGTGGCGGAGGAAAAGGGACTGGACGTCGTGGTGGATTCGGCGAGTACGGTCTTTTTCAAGGCGTCTTTCGAGATCACCGCCGATGCCACCGCTGCATACAACAAAACCTATCCAGTAACAGCCGCGAAGTAAGAGCAGTAAAATAGAGGTAGCAGATGGCCAGCTACCTGGAAGCCTACGGAGCCGCCGAGCAACACCGCGCCCGGGTTATCGGACTGTTGAAGAAGTGTTCGATCGCGCTGGCCGGCGTATTGGTGGCGGGACTGATCCTCTACGCGATCTTCAAGAATCACGCCGAAGAGCGGCAGGCCAAGAACTTTCTCGGGTCGCTGGCGGCTCACAACTATTCAGTGGCGTACACCATGTGGGGCTGCACCGAGGCGCATCCGTGCCCGCAGTACACGTTCCCGAAGTTTCTGGAGGACTGGGGGCCGAAAAGCGCGCATGCGAGCGATCCCGCCGCGGCGTCGATCGGACTTTCGCAATCCTGCGGTTCGGGCGTCGTGATCCGGCTGGACTACAAGAGTCAGGAACCCGTGTCGTTATGGGTGGAGCACGATTCGGAAACCATCAGCTTCGCGCCGTGGCCGGAGTGCCCGGGAAGGCATCTGCATTTCGGCGCGTGGCTCAAGTCGCTTTTTGGCGGCGGCTAGCGGTAAACCTGCAGCTCAATGCAGGCTCCTACTTTGTAAATACCGAGTCCAAGACTTTTCCGGTGTGTTCGTCTATGACAAGCATGTAGCCTCCCCAGGTCCAGGCTACGAGTTTGCCGTCCCGCCAATCGGCGTCTGTTACTATACCCATCGCGTCGCGCTGACTGATCGTCCAGGCGACCGTACCATCTGCTCGAAGCCGGAAAAGATTCCTCAGAATGTCCGTTTGAGATGCTGTGTAGTAACCGAGGAGGACGATGAGATCTGCGTCAACGGGGAGTGACTTGGCAACCGGAGCGTTGAGCCTGCGTCCGAACTCAGCAACCACATCGTCCACGTGCCTATTCTCGCGCAGTTCTCTCTCCGAGTAATTCGCCCCTTATTAGCGGTAACCAGCGGCTTGCAGCTCGAACAACTCCGCGTAGCGGCCGCCCAGTGCGACCAACTGCCGATGCGTGCCCTGCTCTACCAGCTCGCCATCGGCCAAAACTAAAATGCGATCGGCCATGCGAACGGTCGAGAAGCGGTGCGAAATGAGTACCGCCATGCGGCCGCGCGTGAGGTCGGCAAAGCGTTGGAACACTTCGTACTCGGCGCGCGCGTCCAGGCTGGCGGTGGGCTCGACCAGGATCAACACTTGTGCGTCGCGCATGTAAGCGCGTCCCAGCGCGACTTTCTGCCACTGTCCGGCGGACAGCTCGACGCCGTTTTCAAAACGCCGGCCGAGCATCTGATCGTATCCGCGCTTGAACTGGGCGATCAAGGGTTCCGCCAGGCTTTTCCGCGCGGCGCTTTCCACACGGGTTTGATTCGCGAGCTCCTGGATGCGCCCGAAGCCGATGTTCTCGCGCACCAGCATGTCGTAGCGCATGTAGTCCTGAAAGATGACGCCAATTTCGGCGCGCAAGCTGTCGACGTCGTATTCCCGAAGGTCGATGCCGTCGAGCAAAATCGCACCTCCGGTAGGATCGTACAGCCGGGCGAGCAGTTTCACGAGAGTGGTCTTGCCAGCGCCGTTTTCGCCGATCAAGGCGATGCGCTCCCCGGCATCGAAACGAAAGCTCAGGCCGCGAAGCACCTGCTGCTCCGATCCCGGATAGGCGAACGACACAGCGCGGAATTCGAAGCCGGATCGAATGGGCCGAGGCGCCGGCAAAGCATTTGGAGCAGAAGCGATGTTGGGCTGCGTTTCAAAGAAGTCGAACAGGTCCTTGATGTAGAGCGCCTGTTCGGCGATGTTATTGAAGCTGGAAAACAGCGTCTCGATGAGCGAGCGCGAACGGGCGAAGGCGCCGGCGACGAAGGTGAGGCTGCCCACCGTCATGGCGCCCGCGAGGGTGCGGATCAGGATGAGAACGTAGGCGCCATAATAGCCCGCCGTCGGCAGCAGATTCAGCAGCGAACCAGTGACGGCCCGCTTAATGGCGAGCGCCTTGTTTTCCTCGTAGAAGCGATCGAAGAGGGTGCGGGAACGGTCCGCCAAATACTGGCCGAGACCGAAGATCTTGACCTCTTTGGCGCTCTGGTTACTTGCTCCGAGCATGCGCAGATAATCCAACTCGCGGCGTTCGGGCGTCCAGCGATACAGCATCGAGTAGGCCAACATCGCAAAGCGTGTCTCGCCGAGGAACGACGGAATCACGGCAGCCACCAGTAGCACCAGAAACCAGGGCGAAAAAGAGACCACAGCAGCCAATAGGGATAGAAGGGTGAGAAGCTGCTGGCCCATTCCGGCGATAATACCCAGCATCCCCAGACGGGCCGTGGTTTGACGCCTGGCCCGCTCCAGTTTGTCGTAAAACACTGGATCTTCAAAGGAAACCAGGTCCAGTTGGTTGGCGTGCTCCATCAACCGCAGGCTGACGTGGTTGGTGAACTTGTCGCCCAGGAGGCTGTCGGAGAGGTTCACTGCGCGCGATAGGAGGTCGCTCAGGACGGCCAGGGCGATCTCGTAGGCCAGGTAGACCCAAATCTTGTGGGGGTCCACCGCGCGCCCCTGGATCGCACGGACGACCTGATCAATGATCAGCTTCCCGACCCAAAGTTGGGCGACGGGGATCACGGACGAGACCAGCCGGAGAATGATGGTTGCCATCGTAAGGCCCGGGCTGGTGTCCCAGACCATCCGCAACAGCGGCGGGACATTGCGGAGTGCCCGCAGGCGTTCACGCCAGGTGGTAGGAGCGTCAGCCGACTTAGGGGGTGGGCGGTGGGGCGGAGTCAAGTACCAGTGTACCGCCGGATCTCTGGGGTATTAGTTCGGAACGGGGCCCGGAGGCCCCATTCGACACCATCTGCCTGAATCTGAACAGGCCCCTCGTTTAGCACAAGGGCGATGTATGGGAGAATCAGATTCGACGGAAACGCACCCGTCAAAACCTGTTTGTGATTCAGATGATAGGGCCACGAAGGTTGCGAGTCAAGTGAAAAACTGGTTCGTGAGGATTGGGTTCCAAGAGCCTGATCCAGAACAGCTTAGGGACTGGATTCGTTTCGGAAATCTTGTGCAAAACTCTGTGGATGGTACTGCGGTGGGCCGGGCTTTGGTTTGTAAGGTGGAGAAATCGGGGGAGTTATTTGCCCTCGAGATGGAGCGTGATGAGGCTTCCTTCAGCAGCTGAATAACCAAACCGCCGGGCGATCCGCAGGATTCCGCCGACCGCTATGCCGGAAAGCAGACAAAAACCGAGCACCAGGGCCGCCAAGCTGATGATGGCAAGGACCATCTGGCCCGCGGTTTCTGGTTTTAGTTCGAGCGGCTTCACCGGTGGGCGCTCATTCTCCGCGACTATCCCCTGATAATTTATCGTTTCGAGCAGCTTGGCCGAGGCTGCCGAGGGTCCAATGGCCACGGCTATGAGCGGGCCGGTACGTTTTGCCGCCGCTCCTTGAATCTTTTGAAACTCGGGGAGTTGCTGGCGAGCCATTGAGGGAAGCGGGAACGAGAAGATGGCCAAAGTTAGGGGCCCAGCTGAGGTTCGATAGTGGGCCACCTCACCTTCGGTACCGAACTCGAAGTTCACGGCGGAAGCCGGGATTCCTGGTGCCGCTCCTCTGAGAGTCCACACCCCCAAGATGTATTGGTTCGCGCGTGGAACCAGCCCTTTAGCTGGAAAGTAGGTGTTCAGTGTGGGGATGGACGTGTGCAAAACATGCGGGAGCGAAGCGTCGGCGAGCTGCGGCAAGTCTTTGGGACATTTGCCGTCGCACTGCATCAGGTAATTCCCGACGCGAACTCCGTTGAGTCCGAGCGAGGCGGCGTATGCCCCGGTGGTGTCCTTGAACCGCCACGCGGCCACGCGAAAAGGACCGTAGTCCGCGCGTTCCCCACCGTCGGGGCCATACTCGCCCCAGCTCGGATCGCCTGAAGCAGGGTCCAGAGCCGAGACTGAGTTGCGCTGATAGTTCCCGAGTTTGTCCGGCCACATCGTGCCGGCGCACGCGGAGGAAATAAAAACCGCGGCTAGAATCAGGCTCCGTGGCATTTCTTGTACTTCTTGCCGCTGCCGCAGGGGCATGGATCGTTGCGGCCGGCCTTCTTGGCGGAGACGGCTTGCTTTTTCTCGGAGGCGCTACCGTCGCCGCCGGCGAACTGCAGCTCGGCCATTTCCTTGTCCTTCTTGCGTTGGATGTTGCGCGTGAAGTTTTCCACGGCGCTTTGTGCTGTCCGGCGTTCCTCGGAACTCGCCGCGGCCACCAGCGCTTCCTCGTTGTCCTGGTCTTCGTCGTCCTCCTCGTCTTCTTCAGAGAAGGGCAGTACAGGTTTCGGTCTTTCCGGCAAACCACCCGGGCCACCACCATTGCCCGCTTCACCGGGAGGGCCGCCCGTGGTGACTTGCAGGAAAAAGAGATAGCGGATGGTCTCGTCCTCGATCCGATCCATCATGTCCTGGAACAGCTCGAAGGATTCCTTCTTGTATTCGATCAGCGGGTCTTTCTGCCCGTAACCGCGCAGGCCGATGCCTTCCTTCAAGTGATCCATCGACAGCAGGTGGTCCTTCCACTGGTTGTCGATAACGTTCAGCATCACGAAGCGCTCGGCTTCGCGCATGTGCTCGGGGCCGATCAGCTCTTCTTTCTCCTTGAAGCGGCGTTCCAGCAGATCGATGATATGATCCTCGATCTCCTGTTTCAGCAGCCCGTTCAATTCTTCCAGGTCGATTTTGACTCCGAACTGGCTGAGCACGTCGGACTGCAGCCCGGTCAAATCATAGGTGCTGGTATGTGCGCGCTCAGGACAGCGAATGTCGCTGAACGAGGCCACAATACCTTGGATGATCTCTTTGATCCGCGCGGTCTGGTCCTTGCCTTCAATCAACTGGCGGCGCATGCCGTAGACAGCCTGGCGCTGCTTATTCATCACGTCGTCGTATTCAAGCAGATGTTTGCGTGAAGCGAAGTGCTGGGCCTCGACGGCTTCCTGCGCGGAGGCAATGCGTTTGGTGATAAGCCGGGACTCGATCGGCACATCTTCTTCCATGCCGAGCCTTAGCATCAGATTCTGCATGCGCTCGCCGCCGAAAATGCGCATTAGGTCGTCTTGCAGCGAGAGGTAGAAGCGCGAGCTGCCGGGATCGCCCTGGCGGCCGGCGCGTCCGCGTAGCTGATTGTCGATGCGGCGCGACTCGTGGCGTTCGGTCCCGAGCACGTGCAGGCCGCCGAGGGCGACCACTTCATCGTGTTCGAAGGCGGTCTCATCCCGGAACCGCGAAAAGATCTCGTCCCATTCAACGCGCTCCGGCGATCCCGCGGGGCTGGTCTGGAACAGATCCGGATCCTTGTTCTGTTTCTTGAGATACTCCTTGGTCAGGAATTCGGGGTTGCCGCCCAGCAGAATGTCGGTGCCGCGGCCGGCCATGTTGGTGGATACCGTGATGGCGCCTTTGCGCCCCGCCTGCGCGATGATGAACGCTTCGCGCTCGTGGTTCTTGGCGTTCAAGACCTCGTGCTGGACGCCCATCTTCTTCAGCGCGCCGGCGAGCCTTTCGGATTTTTCGACCGAGATGGTGCCCACCAGCACCGGCTGGCCTTTTTCGTACAGCGTCTGGATTTCTTTGGCCGCGTTGCGGAATTTCTCTTCCTCGGTCCGGTAGACCATGTCCTGAAATTCCTTGCGGACCATGTTGCGATTGGTGGGAATCACCATCACGTCGAGCTTGTACGTCTTTTCGAACTCGGCCGCTTCCGTTTCGGCGGTGCCCGTCATGCCCGCCAGCTTCTTGTACAGGCGGAAGTAGTTCTGGAAGGTGATAGTGGCAAGCGTCTGGTTTTCGCGCTCGATCTTGACGTTTTCCTTGGCTTCGATGGCCTGGTGCAGACCGTCGCTCCAACGGCGGCCGGGCATCACGCGGCCGGTGAACTCGTCGACGATGATCACCTGGCCGTCCTGCACCAGATAATCCTTGTCGCGGTGGAACAGCACCAGGGCCTTGAGCGCCTGCTGGACATGATGCAGCGTGGCCCAGTTCTCGGGCTGATAGAGATTGCCGCAGCCCAGCAGCTTTTCCACTTTCGCGATGCCTTCCTCGGTGAGAGCCGCGCTGCGATGCTTCTCGTCGACGGTGTAATCGCCGGTGGTGTAGCTTTCGCCAGGCTCCTTGCCCTTGATCTCTTCGCCGCGCGTCAGCTTGGGAATGATGCGATTGATCTTGTAGTACTTGTCGGTGGATTCTTCGCTCGGTCCGGAAATAATCAGCGGCGTGCGCGCCTCGTCCACCAGGATGGAGTCGACTTCGTCCACGATCGCGAAGTTGTGGCCGCGCTGGACGCAATCCTCCAGGCGGAACTTCATATTGTCGCGGAGGTAGTCGAATCCGTATTCGTTGTTGGTGCCGTAGGTGATGTCGGCGTTGTAGCTGGCCTGGCGCTCCTGATCGTCCAGGTCGTGTACGATAATGCCGACCGACATTCCGAGGAACTTGTAAATGCGGCCCATCCACTCGGCGTCGCGCTTGGCCAAGTAGTCGTTGACCGTGACGACATGAACGCCGTTGCCTGCGAGCGCGTTCAAGTAACAGGGCAGCGTGGCGACCAGCGTTTTGCCTTCGCCCGTTCGCATTTCAGCGATCCGGCCTCTGTGTAAGACAGTGCCTCCAATAAGCTGGACATCGAAATGCCGCATGTTGAGGACGCGGCGTCCGGCTTCGCGGCAGACGGCGAAGGAGGGAATCAGCAGGTCATCGAGAGGCTCGCCGTTGGCGATGCGCTGCTTGAATTCCACGGTTTTCTGGGCCAATTCGTCGTCTGAGAGCTGCTGGAGCCCCGGTTCGAGATCGTTGATGGCGGCGACAATTGGACGGAGCCGCTTGACTTCGCGTTCGTTCCTGGTCCCGAAGATTTTCGCAAGGGTGGCGTCGAGCATGGGCGGGGGGCCTGCTTCTATTTTAGCGGATCTTGCAAATCGTGACGGGTTTTCTGGCTAACAGTGTGCCGCTGGGTGGCGGATCGTCGCTAGAATGACTGTACGCATGTTACTGCGACAGGTCAAGTTAGAGAATCTGCTGTCCTTCCGGAACACGGAGGTGGAGCTTCGGGGATTGAATGTGCTGATTGGGGCGAATGCGTCCGGGAAGAGCAATCTCATCGAAGCGATTGGTCTACTTCAAGCCGCGCCGGTGGATTTGAGTACGGCGATCCTCCGACTTGGCGGCGTGAGGGTGGTTTGTTCGCTCGCGACGGCAAGCCCCGATGCGGCCATCGAATGCAGCGGGATAAATGACGAACCTCTCCAGTACCGATTGGAGTTTTCCGAGGAGGCTCATGGGTTCTTCATCATGAGGGAACACCTTAGCGGCACGGAAAATGGTAGTGATACGACCTATTTTCAACGCGCAGCCGGAAGCGTTTACTTCGGAACTCGCCCCGCCGACATCTCTGCAGCTGAGTCCGTATTTCAACGGTCTAAGAGCCCGGCGGATACGACCCCCATAACGCGGGTTGGGCGCCAGCTAGAGGCGATTCAAATTTACCGCGAGTTCCGAACGGCCGGCGATTCACAGGCCAGAATCGGCACCTCGACATCAATGCGAAAGGAGTCCTTACGTGACGGCGGCGGCAACCTTGCTCTAGTGTTGTTGGACATGGATTTCAAGGGACTTCGTGAACGGGTGCGAGCGTATCTCTGCCGCTTCTATGATCGTTTCGAGGACGTCAAGGTTCGGCTCGATGGCCCGATTGCGAAAACGTTTATTAAGGAAAGCGGCTTGTTGGAACCACTACCGTCAGTGCGTCTCTCCGATGGCACTCTCAAGGTTCTGTGTCTACTTGCCGTACTGCTTGAGGCGGAGCTTCCTCCGCTGATCTGCATCGAGGAACCCGAAGTTGGCCTTCATCCTGATGCGATTCAGATCGTCGCTGAAGCCTTGGTCGAAGCGTCGGAGCGGACGCAACTCGTCGTCACAACTCACTCGGAGGCGTTGATCGATGCACTGTCCGACCGCCCGGAAGACGTTCTCGTCACCGAAAGAGATTTCGATAACGGAACGCAGTTTCGCCGTCTGGACAAAAAGCAGCTCTCGGTTTGGCTGGAGCGGTATTCTCTTGGCCAGCTTTGGAGGAAAGGGGAACTGGGCGGAAACCGATGGTGACGGAGCTTCGAGTTTACTTCGAAGGCGACGATCGGCTCCGACCAGGATTCAGGCAATTTCTATCGGAGATCGCAGAAGCGGCCAGAAGCAAGAGGTGCTACTTCGATCTGATCGCGACTGAAGGTACACCGGCCCAGGATTTTCAGGCAGCGCTGAAATCTCATCCCGACGCTTGGAATGTGCTGCTGCTCGATGGTGAAGATCCGCAAGAGTTTCAGCTTCGGAGGAAAAGCCTCGAAGGCTGTGACCCGGACTCCATTTTCTGGATGGTCCAAATAATGGAATCTTGGTTTCTAGCGGACGTTGACGCGTTGAAATCCCTCTTCGGGGGCAGCCTGTCGAAAGGCAACCCGAAGGTGGAAGAGATTCCGAAGGAAGATGTGCTTGAACGCTTGAAGAAAGCGGCGAACGGTGAGTATCACAAGGTCAAGCACGGGATCAAGTTGCTTGAATTGATCGATCCGGCAAGGGTGCGAAAGGCCGCTCGCAATTGCGACCGCATGTTTCGTCTAATCCTCGCCAGGCTAAGCTAGCGCGGCGCGCGGCAGCGCCCCGAAGCGGCGCTCACGGGAGTGGAATTCCCCGACTGCAGAGGCCAGGTCGGAAGCCTTGAAATCAGGCCACATCACCGGCGTGAAGATCAGTTCGGCGTAGGCGCATTCCCAAAGCAGAAAATCGCTCAAACGCTGCTCGCCGCCGGTGCGGATCAGTACATCGACGTCCGGGCCGCCGAGCGCCTCGGAAAGTTTCTCGCGCGTGGGTTTGCCTTTGAGCGCCAGAGCGGCGTCGAGGATGGCGTCGCGCGAGGAATAATCGATCGCCAGCCGCAAGTTCAGCTTTCCGCCCTGCGCGGTGGCGCTCACGCATTCGTCAATCACCGGCAGCAGCAAGCGCGGCAGGCGGTCGCGCCGGCCGATCACCGACACACGCACGCCCTTTTCGACGCACTTGGCCTGCTCGCGGCGCAGGTAAATGTGGAACATCTTCATCAGCGCGGAAACCTCCGGCTGCGGGCGCCGCCAGTTGTCGGAGGAAAACGCGTAGACGGTCAGTACTCCGATGCCGAGATCGGGCGCGGCTTCGACGGCCCGGCGCAAGGCTTCCGCGCCGGCGCGATGTCCGGCTACCCGCGGCAGTCCGCGCGCGGAGGCCCAGCGGCCGTTGCCGTCCATGATGATCGCGGCGTGCAGGCCGTTTGAAGTTCTTTGCGACATACCAGAGCTTTTTGTCATAAAGAATGGCTCCAAAAAAAGGGGGCTAGCGTTCCCGAATGGCTTGGATCAGCGCTTCCATGTGATTCAGATATTTCTCCAGCGCGCGCCGGCCGGTTTCGGTCAAACGGTATTGGGTCTTGGGCATGCGTCCCTCGAACGACTTGGTACAGACGATATATTCGGCATCTTCCAGCTTGCGCGCGTGAACGCTCAAGTTTCCATCGGTGGTCTCGAGCAGTTTCTTCAGCTCGTTAAACGTGAGCGACGGGTTGACGGCCAGGGCGCTTACGATCCGCAGCCGGATGGGCTCATAGATGAGGCGGTCCAGCCCCGCGAGCGCTTGGCCCGCGATCGCCTTCGTGCCGACCGGCTTCTCTAAGGCCGTGTCTTTTCGAGCAGTGTTTTGTCTAGCCACCGTACCTCCTGGCAATAATCGCTCCAAAAATAAGATGCAGCCCGCCGAAGCCCGCGGCCAGCAGCGCCGTTCCCCAAGCCAACGGACAGAACAGCGCCACCGCTCCGATGAACATAAAGCAGAGGCCCATCACGGGCACCACGCGCACTGAAAACGCGCCGCCCGTTACCACACCGGTTCCATACAGCAGCAGCCAAGTCCCGGGGATGGCGGCGGGAATTCCCGCGCGGTATAACACGGCGGTCAGGAGCCCTCCGACGATTAATGGCGGCGCAAAACTGAGGACGAATCGCCGGGCGGGCGCCGAGAGCACGGGGCCTTGCGCAGCTTTGGCCTTCCGCCGGATCGCAAGTCCCGCGAGCATCATCGCAAAGGCCGCCTCGAAGAGCCACGTGACGAGCCAGCGTTCGAGTGACGGCTGATGAGCGGCAACGTCCGCGGCGATCAGCGCGCTCACGCCCATCGCAATGCCACCCCAGCCGGGGACGGCCGTGAACGAGCCGGCACGTTCCATGGTTTCGCGAATGAACCGCAGATTGTCCATCGCGTGAGTCTGTAGGGAAACCGGTTCAGCGCGCGCCGCGCGAATGCTCCGGACGGTAGGCATATGGGAACGATTATAGGCCATTCACTTTACGATGTAAAGTGCGAATAGCTCCATCTGATCAGACGGGGGCGACTCCGCTGCTTGACGATCCGCCATTTTGTGGCGCGCCCGGATTTTCTCCACGCGCTCGGCGATCATTTCGGGATAGTGGCCCTTCAAGTAGGCAGATTTTTCAAAACGCTCGCGGTAACGGCGCACCAAGTGGGGAAAGTGCTGTTCGAGAAACGGCAGAAAAACCTTCCGGGCGCATGGCTTCAGAAAAAGCGGCGCGGCGCTGAACGACGTGGCACCGTTTCGAGCAGCCGCTTCGCACACACGATTCAAGCTGGCTTCGCTGTCGTTGATGAGCGGCATCACCGGATGCGCCAGAACGCTCACCGGCACGCCGGCTTCCGTCAGTTTCGCGACAGCCGCTAAACGAAGTGCGGGACGGGGCGCCAGAGGCTCCAGCAGGCGGGCCAGGCGCTCATCGAGCGTGGTGATTGTCAGGTGCACGCGAATCCTGTTCCTGCCAGCGATTCGCGCCATCAACGACGCATCGCGCGCCACCAGATCGGACTTGGTGGTGACGCCGATATCCAGCCCCCGCTCGTCCGCGAAAGCTTCCAGCATTCCGCGGGTGACGTTGAAGCGCCGCTCGGCCGGTTGATAGGGATCCGTCGCGGTGCCGATCCAGACGGTGTCACCGGCCTTGAGCCGCCGAAGTTCCGCCCGAAACACGGCAGGCCTAAATTGTTTGGCGTAGATCTTGCGCTCGAACAACTCCGGATCGCGCAGTTCCATGAACTCGTGCGCGTAGCGGGCGTAGCAGTATTTGCATCCGAACTCGCAGCCGCGATAGGGATTGACGGTATAGATGGAACGCATCCGGCCCGAGCCGCGCCCGATGAACCGGCGGGTTTCAAGTTCGAGGTATTCTACCTGACGCTTCGCTTCGAGCAAATCGCTGGACGCGGCCAGGCGTGCAATGCCGACCAGTTTCGGAGGAGGATCGTCGTCGAACAGCATGCTGGGTTACCACTATATTCGCCTTTTGTTCGCCATCTGTCAAGGCCCGACCAGTTATAGCACGGCCCGTAGATCTCCGTCGCGACGCGTGATTCGGTCGCGATCGAGATATTCGAGCAAAGGAATGGCGTACTTGCGCGACACGCCTGTCCAATCCTTGAACTCGGGGACGGAAAAACGCTGGCCCTTCTTCTGAGCCAGCAGCGCTCGGAGCGATTGCATGGCGGAGGCATGAAACACCAGTTCGTCGCTGACGCGTACCAGCCGCCGATCGCGCAGCATCAACTGCAGCAGGGTGCGCGCGCGAGTGGGATCGACGCCCGATTTGGCCAGCACTTCGTGCACCGCCGGCGTTGCCAGACCGCCCGCGCGGAAGGCGTTTTCGATTTTCGCCGCGGCGTCCTCTTCGTCCTGCTTGAGCGTAACGTTATGCGACGAAAGACGCACCGCTTCGCCCTCGGCCGTCAATGTATTGGAGCGGGCCAGCAGCGCGTCCATAAGCCAAGGGGGCGCGCCAGCCAAGTGCTTACTACGCAGTTCTTCCTTCGAGACTCCAGCCAGCAGCGGGTTCTGCCGATGGAATTGCTTGAGATGCTCGTGCAACGCTTCCAACTGGTTTGTAACCCAGCCGGGGTCGAGCAGCCAGAACTGCGGCGATTCCAAAACGGTGACCGAAGCACTTGTTTGAGAGGCTGCGGTGGCCGAGGCTTTCCGAAGATCCGCTTCGAGCAAACCCGTGCGCGCCACCAGATCCGCCATTCCGATTCCGTAGCGCGACTCGCGTGCCAGCAGTGCAATGCGTTCGAGCAGCGGTGCGGTCTCCAAAATCCGCAGACGGTCAGGTTGGGAATGCCCGCGCCGGGGCGCGACACTCTCCAGACGCAGGTCCAGCACCAGTCCGCCGCCGATGGTGACCACCGGCGAAAACTTGCGCAGGATAAAGCGATCGCCCGGCAGCAACAGCAGCGGTTCGCGGAGCACCAGACGCACATATTCACGCGAGCCAGGCGCGAGCGGTTCAGTTCCAGTGAGCCGGCGGATTTCCGCTTCCACAACGGCCGCGCCGGCGTGAAAATGTACGGGAGCGCGATGCTTCAGTGGTTTGGCCGATGGCAGCAGTTGGAACGCGCAATCGATCCGCGAGGTTGGGTGAAAGCGGCCCGCTTCAGCCAGCACCATGCCGCGCGCGAGCTCGGAGGCGTCGATGCCGGCGAGGTTCAGCGCGGTGCGTTGTCCCGCGATGGCGGTCTCTACCGCCGCACCGTGCACCTGAATTCCGCGCACGCGGACGCGCTTGCGCGCCGGATGCAGCTCGACATCTTCATCCACGCGGACAGTCCCCGAGACCAGCGTTCCGGTGACTACGTTCCCGAAGCCGCGCATCGCGAAGGCGCGATCGATCGGCAGCCGGAAATACTGGGAGGCGTCTTTCTCCGGCACGGCCGCGGCCAGTTTCGCGAGCTCGGCGCGCAACTCGTCCAAGCCGGCGCCGGTTGTCGCGCTGACGGCCACCATCGGTGCGTCTTCCAAGAACGAGCCGCGCACGAATTCCCCGGCTTCCAGGCGCGCCAACTCCAGCAAGTCGCCAGCGGCCAGATCGGACTTAGTCAGGACCACCATGCCTTTTCGAATGCCTAACAACATACAGATATCGAAATGTTCCCGGGTCTGTGGCTTTATGGACTCGTCCGCGGCTATAACTAAGAGAACAAGATCTATGCCGCTCACACCAGCCAGCATGTTTTTGATGAACCTTTCGTGGCCCGGCACGTCTACTAAACCGAGGCGCACGTTTTCGGAGAGCTGCAGGTGCGCAAAGCCCAGATCAATGGATATGCCACGCCGCTTTTCCTCGTTGAGACGGTCCGTATCGATGCCGGTGAGGGCGCGAACCAAAGCGGTTTTGCCGTGGTCGATGTGGCCGGCGGTGCCGATGATGATGTTCTTCATTTCGACCGTTCTCATCCTAGCGCCTCTGGCCGCACAGGAGACGGCGGAAAATGTGGAGCAGGAGCCGACGGCGACGTTCAAGACGGGCGTGTCGGACGTACGCGTAGACGTTCAAGTGACGGACGGCAACCAGTTGATCAAGGATCTCACCAAGGACGACTTCGCGGTCGCCGACGAAGGGCAGCCGCAGTCGCTGGTTTCGTTCGCTCACGGCGACGAGCCGGTGACACTGATCCTGCTGCTGGATATCAGCGGAAGCATGCAGAAGTATATCGACGAGATTTCGACGGAGGCGCGCGAGTCGCTGGAGCATTTGCGGCCGGGCGATCGCGTCGCCATCATGGTATTCGCCAAGAGCACGGCGGTAGCGCAGAGCTTCAGCGACAATCTGGCCGAGACCGCTCGCAACATCGGCAGCGCGGTGAAGAACTGGGACGTGGGGTCGAGCACGCTGATCAATTCCGCTGTCATGGACGCGGCGCACTACATGGAAAAGCACGCGGGTCCCGGTGGCCGGCGCGCAATCCTGATCCTCACCGACAATCTCAGCATGAGTTATCAGCTCACCGACGGCCAGGTGATTCGCGAGCTGAACAAGGCGGACACGGTGTTCAACGCGATCATCACGGGACGGGCGATTCGGCCCGAGCCGCCGCAGCCCGGCAAGCCGTCGAATCCCGACTCTACTCCTGCCAACGTTTACGAGTTGGCGGAGCAAACCGGCGGTGAGTGGGTGAAGGCCGAAAACGCCGGCAGTTCGTTCAAGGAAATGATCGAGCGAATCCGCAGCCGCTACATGCTGGCGTATCACGAGCCGGCTTCGCAGCCGGGCAACTTCCGGCACATCACGGTGACGCTCGGGGAAATCGCACGCAAGCGATATCCGGCCGCTGAGCTGCACTCGCGCAGCGGATACTACGCTGAGTAGCGCTCGTGGTAGCATCGAAATCCGTGCCGTATGCGACCAGCAAGTTACGGAAACGGGTACGAGGCCTGTGGCGCCACTTCATCCTGCGAGAACCCCCATTGGCACGCGATGGAGACTGGTCCGAATATTACGACACTGCCGAGCGATACGCCGCCTCGCAGTGGCTGATCATCGAACCGTACCTGAGCGCATCGCCTAAGCCCGATCTCTCGATCGTGTTGGATTTTGCTTGTGGCCGAGGACGTATGGCTGAGCGTTTTGCGAATATCTCAGGAAAGCTCATCTGCGCCGATATGTCCCTGGATGCGATTGAAGCGTGCCGGCAGCGGTTTGCCAAGAATTCGAACGTAGCTTGCCTGGTCAACGGAGACGAATCCATTCCTGTTCCCTCCGGATCGATCACGTTTCTCTATAGCTGGGATGCAATGGTTCATTTCAGCAGCTCTGAACTCGAAGAATACTTCGTTGAGTTTAAACGCGTGTTGAAAGCAGATGGGATGGCCCTGATCCACCATTCCAATTACGCGGCGTTATCGAGCGTGGCGCGGCCCTGGCCCGAGAACCCCGGATCGCGTGCGTATGTTTCAGCGGAGGACGTACGACGCATCGGCGAAAAATGTGGACTGAGCATCGTAAAGCAGCAGGTGATTGATTGGAGTCTGGCGAACCTGGACTGCATCACAGTGCTGAAGAATCGGTAACTGCCGGCCTCCGCTGCTCACACACCTGCTACTGTAATTTCGTATGTCCACGGACCGGATCGCCGCTAACCGATTGGCCGAGGTTCGGCGCCGTCATGCCAATGCCGAAGCGGGCGGCGGCGCGGAGCGGATGCAGCGGCAACACGCCGAAGGCAAGCTCTCGGCGCGCGAGCGCATCGATCTGCTGCTCGACGAAGGCACTTTCGAAGAAATGGACAAGCTGGTGCGCCATCGCACCACCGATTTCGGAATGGACCAGCAGGTGGTGGATGGCGATGGGTTCGTCACCGGCTCGGGCTACATCCATGGGCGCCTCGCATACGTGTTCGCGCAGGATTTCACCGTGCTGGGCGGATCGCTGTCGGAAGCCAACGCGCTGAAGATCTGCAAGATCATGGACCTGGCGCTGAAGACCGGCGCGCCCGTGATCGGCCTGAATGATTCCGGCGGTGCGCGCATTCAAGAGGGCGTGGCGTCGCTGGCCGGCTACGCCGACATCTTCCTGCGCAACACGCTGGCGAGCGGAGTGATCCCGCAGATCTCGGCCATCATGGGGCCGTGCGCGGGCGGCGCGGTGTATTCGCCGGCGCTCACCGACTTCATCTTCATGGTGGAGCACACCAGCCACATGTTCATCACCGGGCCCGAGGTGATCAAAACTGTGACGCACGAGGATGTGACGAAGGAGAAGCTGGGCGGGGCCGAGACGCACAACAGCATCAGCGGCGTGGCGCACTTTCTGGCGCACGATGACGCCGAGTGCCTGCGCATGATTCGCGAGCTGGTGTCCTACATTCCATCCAACAATGTGGACAGTGCGCCGGTGCGTCCATCCAGCGATCCGATCGATCGCGCGGATGTGGCTTTGGACACCCTGGTGCCGGACGAGCCCCAGACGCCGTACGACATCAAGGACATCATCCATCGCGTGGTGGACTCGGGCGAGTTCTTCGAGGTTCACGAGCACTGGGCCAAGAACATCGTGATCGGCTTGGCGCGCATGGATGGCAGGAGCGTGGGGATCGTGGCCAATCAGCCGGCGTTTCTCGCGGGATGCCTGGACATCAACTCATCGGTGAAGGCCGCGCGTTTTGTTCGCTTCTGCGACGCGTTCAATATTCCGATCTTGACGTTCGAGGACGTGCCCGGTTTCCTGCCCGGCACCGAGCAGGAATTCGGCGGCATTATTCGCCATGGCGCGAAGCTGCTGTATGCGTACGCCGAGGCCACGGTTCCGAA
>Ga0182015_10002246_pt1 | contig 23847 bp, 18 predicted proteins | sample 712P3MmetaG_FD_120478 | JGI IMG/M metagenome (GOLD analysis project Ga0182015, IMG submission 120478) | Permafrost microbial communities from Stordalen Mire, Sweden - 712P3M metaG | ecosystem: Environmental > Terrestrial > Soil > Wetlands > Permafrost | place: Sweden: Stordalen | collected...
AAAAGCTCAAAGACACCAGCGGCTTTCCGGGGATCATCCTCGGCTCGCGCCTCGCGCAAAATACCGGCATGTTGCTGGGCAGCGTGGTGAACATCATCAGCCCGCAAGGCATCGAACTCACTCCGTTTGGGCCGAAGATTCCGCCGGCATTCCGCTTCCGCGTTGTCGGCATATTCGAATCCGGCTTCTACGATATCGACTCAGCTTGGGCCTTCACCTCTCTCGGCTCAGCACAGCGAGTTTTAAGTGTTGGCGACGTGGTCAACTCCATTGAGCTGCGCCTCGATGATATTTACAAGGCTCCCGAAGTGGCTAAGCTCGCCGAGAAAATCGCGGGCTCCAAACTCGCCGCCAACACTTGGATGGAACAGTATCACCAGATCCTGGATGCGCTCAGCATGGAGCGCCTGGTGACCGCAGTCACCATCGGCCTGATCGAAATCGTGGCCGCGTTGAACATTCTCATCACGCTGATCATGATGGTGATGGAGAAGAACCGCGAGATCGCCGTGCTCATGTCCATGGGCGCGACGCGCCGCCAGATCCGCAAAATTTTCATGCTGCAAGGCGCGCTCATCGGCGTCGTCGGAACCGCTATCGGCCTGGCGCTCGGCTTCACGCTGTCCATCCTGGCCGATCATTACCGCTGGCTGCGATTGAACGAGGATGTCTACTCGCTCGCCTACGTTCCCTTCAACCCCCGCTGGCAGGACGCCATCTGGATCGCCGCCGCCGCTATTTTTGTCAGCTTGATCGCGACGCTTTATCCCGCCCGGGCCGCTACCGCCATCGCGCCCGTGGAATCTCTGCGCTATGAGTAGCAACGCGGCGCGATACAATTCATATACCCTTCATGGCTTGGCCGGTGTTGCTGCTGGCCCGCGAGTTGGATCTCGGGGGCAGCGAGCGCCAGATGACCGAGATCGCGAAGACGTTGGATCGTTCGCGATTTACGCCGCACGTTGGATGCTTTCGTCCTCGCGGTATGCGCAATGCCGAACTCGCCGCTGCCGGTGTGCCCATTGTTCATTTTCCGGTGGATTCGTTTCTATCGTTCGGGGCGCTCTCTGAAGCCTGGAATTTGCGGAGCTACATCCGGCGCCACGGAATCCGGCTGGTGCACCCCTTCGACTGTCCGCTCACTCTGTTTGCGGTTCCCGTCGCGCGCTGGCTTACAAACGCGGCCGTGGTCTCCAGCCAGCGATCACACCGGGCGTTGATTCCATCGCGGTATCGCCCGCTGATCGGAATCACGGATCGCATCGCGGACGCTATCGTGGTGAATTGCGAGTTCGTCCGGCGGCATCTGGAGATGGAAGAAGGCGTCCCGGGTGGACGAATCCGGCTCTGCTATAACGGCGTGGATCTGGACGAGTTTCAGCCTCGGGAGACTCCGCGCGATTCGCTCACGATCGGCGTGATGTGCGCACTGCGGCCGGAGAAGGATTTGGGAACCTTGATCGAGGCATTTGCCCGCATCCGGCGCCCTGGACTGAAGCTGTCTATCGTCGGGAGCGGCTCCATGCTGGAACAACTGCGTTCGCAGGCCGAGGCGAGGGCCCTCGCGCCCGATTGTATCTTCGCTCCAGCTACCGCGAATGCGGCCGAGTGTCTTCGTGAGATTGATATTTTCGTGCTGCCGTCGCGCTCGGAAGCGTTGTCCAATTCGTTGCTCGAAGCCATGGCCTGTGGCTGCTGTCCGGTGGCCTCCAGGGTCGGCGGAAATCCTGAATTGATTCGCCACGGCGAGAATGGAATGCTCTTCGAGGCCGGCGACGTCGATCAACTGTGCCATGTTCTGGAACCATTGATCGAGCACCCGGGGCTGCGTCAGCGATTGTCCACAAGAGCCCGCTGCGTCGCGGAGCGTTTCTCGATCGGCGCGTCAGCGCGGCGCATGGGTAAGATCTATGCCGACTTGATCGAAGGATCGAGAAGACGATGATATAACGCGATCCATTGCGGCCCGATGTGTGTCCACCTGTATTTTTCGCACTCGGCTCGAGCGTTTTTCGCCAGGCGCGCCCCGAGCCCTGGTTCTTCCAGCAGCCGCAGCGCGCAGGCGGCCATGGCTTGGTGATCGTTCCGAGGAAACAGCAATGCGGTCTGCCGATCTTCGACGATGTTGGGAATGCCGCCGGAGTTGCTGGAGACAATCGCGAGCCCCGCGGCGAAACATTCCAGCAGGGAGAGCGGCATGTTGTCGGCGTTCGGGCTCATCAGATAAACGTCCGCCGAGTCGTACAGCGCGGACATCTGCTCGCGTGAAACAGGACCGATGAATCGTGTTTGGCGCAATCCGAGCGCTCGGGCGAGACGCTCCAGTTCGTCCCGCAGCGGGCCGTGATGCGCGATGGTCAAGCGGGCCTCGGGGTAGCGCTGCTGAATGACGGCGAAAGCTCGTAGCGTGCAGGCTGGGTTGTATTCCGGCGCTAGTCCCCGATTGTGAAGAAAAACGGGCCGAGGCTGAAGGCGTTCGCGATAAGGCAGGGAATCGGTCCCAGCGACATTTTGTATGCGCGTGGCGACGAATCCGAAGCGCGCGAAAACCTCCACGAGATAATCCGATGGCACAACGATTGTGTCGGCGAGGCGCATCCAGCGGCGCGCCATGGGCCAGTGCGCCAGATGATCTTGGGCGCGGCCATCGTGATAGTTGAGGATGGTTCGTTTCCCAAGCAGCCGCCCGAGCAGTAGAGCCGGAGCGGGGGCGAGGTAGAAGGAGAAATACCCAGGCGTGAAAATGTGCAGGATATCCGCACGGCCGATGTTTGCCACAAGCCGGGCGAGATTAAGAACGAGAGTAATCAGCGTTCGCACATACTTCATGCTCAGCGCGGAGTGCAACCGGGGATTGACCGGGAGAAATTGAACTTGAACGGAGGGCTCAGTTGCCAGGCATCGCAGCAGTTGGTCCGCCTGAATGGATTGGCCGCCGATGATGTCGAGCGATGGCGCGATGAGGAGAACGCTGACGTGGCGCGTTTCGTGGCTCACTTTCGCCAAAACAGCGGGTTTCGCCTTCAGCATCGCGCTACCGCTGCTCCTGGTTCGCCGCTTGGATCGCGAGCAGTACGGGTTGTACAAGCAGGTCTTTCTGGTGGTCACGACGGCCATGACCGTGCTGCCGCTGGGGGTTCCCATGAGCGCGTTCTATTTCCTGCCTCGCGAACCAGCGCGCCGCCGCGAAACTGTTTCGAACATTGTGCTGTTCCATGTTGCGATGGGGGCGCTGGCCTGCGGCGCACTGGTTCTGTACCCCTCGATTCTGACGGCGATTTTCGGCGGAGCTCAGCTCGCGCCGTATTCGGCGTGGATCGGCGTCACGATTCTGTTTTGGATCACGGGAGCATTCCTCGACATGGTCGCGGTGGCCAACGATGAGATTCGGCTGGCTGCGGCGTTCATCATCGGAATCCAAGCCTCGCGCGCGCTGATCTTTGTCGGAGCGGTCCTGTTTTTCGGAACCCTGCGCTCGCTGCTCGCGGCCGCGATTCTGCATGGCGTAATCCAGACCATCGTGCTGCTCTGTTACCTGGAGTCGCGCTTCACGGGATTCTGGCGCGTATTTGATCGGCGCGCCTTTGATTGGCAAATGCTGCGCGATCAGCTGTCTTACGCTATTCCGCTCGGAGCCGCGGGCGTTCTGATGATCGTGCAAACCGATCTCCACAATTATTTCGTGGCGAATCATTTTGGACCGGCGCTGTTCGCCGTGTACTCCATCGGCACGCTGCAATTGCCGCTGATGGGGCTGCTTCAGGAGGCGGCCAATTCGGTTCTGATCACGCGCGTCAGCATCTTGCAGAAATGCGGCGAACATCGCGAGATCGTTTTGTTGCTGGCGCGGGCGGCCCGCAAACTCGCGGCGGTCTACTTTCCGGTCTACGTCTTTCTCATCGTGGCAGGACGCGAGTTCATCCGGGTTTTGTTCACCGCGCGCTTCGCTGATAGCTGGCCGATTTTCGCGGTGAATCTCACGCTGCTGCCGCTGGGCATCGTGTTGCTGGACCCGCTGTTCCGGGCCTACCAGCGCGAAAGGTATTTCCTGTTGCGGCTGCGACTTGTTTTGGCTGCGGTAATGATTGTGATGCTCTGGTTGTTCACCGCGCGGCTGGGATTGTTGGGCGTGATTGCAGCGGTGGTAACGATCGCGGCATTCGAACGGTCGGTGATGGCGATCCATTTTGCCCGGCTGCTGGGCGTCACTTCGCGCGACGTGACTTTGCTGCGTGATATCGGTCAACTGGCCCTTGCGGCATTGGGCGCCGGTGCGGTTGCAGACCTGGTCCGCTGGTCGTTGGCGCGCGAGAACGCTCTTACCGTGCTCGCGGGCTGCGGCGCGGCTTTCGCCTTCGTCTATGTGCCCTTGGCCAGCAGAGTTACTTCGGCGGGAGTCAGTTCGCGATACTGGCCGATAGGAAGATCGCCGATGCGCAGGCCGCCGATCGCGATGCGAACCAGTTTCAGCACCTTGCTTCCGATCGCCTCGGTCATGCGACGGATCTGCCGGTTGCGTCCTTCGTGAATGGTGATCTCGATGAAAGAGTACTTGGCCGAATCGCGCACGCGCTTCACTTGGGCGGCCGCGGTTGGTCCATCGTTCAGCATTACTCCATCGCGGAGTTGCTGGAGCTGCTGGTCGCTGAGTAGAGTGGATGCCTTGACCAGATACGTCTTGGGAATTTTGTAATCGGGATTGGTGACGTGTTCGGCAAATTGCGTGTCGCTCGTGAGCAGCAGCAATCCGCTGGTGTCCTGATCCAGCCGGCCCACGGGCACAACCCAGCGTCCGGCATCTTGAATGAGATCGTAAACGGTCGGCCGCCCGTCGGGATCCCTGAAGGTGGTGATGTAGCCGGTGGGCTTGTAGAGCAGCAGGTAGATTTTCTCGCGCGCTTTGACGGGCTGGTTGTCCAAGGTGACTTTGTCGCGCCCGAGATCCACCCAGTGATCGGGAGTCTGGATCAGCTTGCCATTTACTTTGACTCGTCCTGCGCCGATCCACTTGCGCGCTTCGGTGCGCGATCCCAAGCCCGCTTTCGACAGCACGCGCTCCAATGTTTTGAGCGGGCGCTGGCGCGCGGTCTTTAGCGGTCGCTTGCCGGGCCCCGGCTTCTTCACGCCAATACACTAGCATGTGGTGTAGTTGAGAATCGGGCTGGGTTTTCTCGCAGTGGTAGCCTGGAGGCAGCGAGCTCGGTTGCGGAAAGTTACGTTGGTCCGGGGCGCGCGGCAGTTGTTGACATTGCGCGGGCCGAGCGGTCCCCGGCGCGGGGCCGACCTTCGAAACCTAGGAATCATTCAAGACGGCGCGGTACTGATCGCTGACGGGTTGATCCGCGAGGTGGGCTCCAGCCGGCGGCTGGAGAATCTCGCGCTGGCGCGCGGAGCCGAAGAGATCGATGCCAGCGGACGCGTGGTCATGCCGGGCTTCGTGGATAGCCACGCGCACCTGGCGGGTGGACCGGCGCGCGTTTCCGACTATCAGATGCGCCTGGGCGGCGCCACCGAGGAGCAGATCACGCATGCTGGCGGCGGGGCTCTGGCGGCCGCGCGGGCCATTCACGAACTTTCACCGCGAGCCCTGGAGACGTTGGCATTGCGCGCGTTGGAGGAGGCGGTGCGGCATGGCACCACGGCGCTGGAGGCCAAGTCGGGCTTGGGCATCACAGACGCCGGCGAAGTGAAGATTCTGCGCGTATACGCGGGGTTGCGAGCGCTTCCAGTGACTTTGGTGTCCACGTTTCTGGCGACCCGCGTTCCACCGGAGTTCGGCGAGCGGTTGTTGCCGATGCTGCGGCGGCGCAAGCTGGCCGAGTTCGCCGAGGCTCGGTGTGAAGAAGGCGCGTTCACCCCAGCGCAAGCTTGCCGTTATCTCGGCCTGGCGCGCGAGCTGGGACTGGGGTTGAAAGTGAGCGCCAAACAGCGCTTGCATTCCGAAGCGATTGCGATGGCGCTGGAGATGGGCGCAATCAGCGTGAGCGGTCTGGTGGATGCGAGTGAGCGCGATGCGCTGCTACTGGCGCGATGCGAGACCATCGCGACACTGCTGCCCGGCACTGCATTTCACTCCGGAACGGAACGTTACCCGCCGGCGCGTATGCTGATCGATAACGGCGCGGCGGTGGCGCTGGCAACCGGCTATCATCCCTACGATTGTCCGTCGCAGAACATGCAAATGACCATCGCGCTGGCCTGCCGGACCCTGCAAATGACCGCGGCTGAGGCGATTGCCGCGTCCACCATCAATGCGGCGCACGGGCTCGGGAGGGCTGCCAGCATCGGCTCCATCGAAGCCGGCAAGAGCGCCGATCTGCTGATGCTGAGCGTGCCGGATTACCGGGAGTTGCCGTATCATTTTGGAGTGAACCTGGTGGATCTAGTGACGAGCCGCGGCGCGGTACTGGTGGAAAGGTCCGGAGTAAAGTGGCCGGTCCGCTGATCGAGTGCGTGGCAAATTTTTCGGAGGGACGGGATCGGGCCACGGTGGCGGCGATTGAGGGCGCAGTTCGGTCCGTCGCGGGCGTCGTGGTGCTGCGATCCGAGATGGACGCCGATCACAACCGGTCCGTGATTACGTTCGCCGGGCCGCCGGATGCGGTTGCGAAGGGCGCTCTGCGAGGAATCGAGATCGCCGTCCAGCGCATCGATCTCAGAAAACATGCGGGCGTTCATCCCAGGATGGGCGCGGCGGACGTGGTGCCATTCGTACCTTTGGAAGGCGCGACGCTGGCCGATTGCGTGGCCATCGCGCGGCGGACTGGCGAGGAGGTTTGGAATCGTTTCAAGGTCCCGGTCTATTTTTATGAAGCCGCGGCCTTGAGCCCCGATCGCCGGCCGCTCGAAAATTGCAGGCGCGGCGGGTTCGAGAATCCGAGGATTGCGCCGGATGTCGGCGGCCCGGGGCTGCATCCCTCGGCGGGCGCGTGCATTATCGGAGCGCGCAAGCTGCTGATCGCTTTCAATGTGAACCTGAAGACCGGCGACGTGCGGGTGGCGCGCGAGATTGCTCGCAAGATCCGGGCATCCTCGGGAGGCATGCCGTTCGTCAAGGCGCTGGGGCTTTCCTTGGCCGAGCGCGGTCTGGTGCAGGTCTCGATGAACCTGACGGATTTTGAACAGACGCCGCTGCATCAAGTGTTCGACGCGGTACGGCGGGAGGCGGCGGCACGCGGCGTGGAGATCGCCGGCACCGAGATTATCGGTCTGATGCCGAGGAAGGCCCTGGAGGACGCGGCGGCGCACTATTTGCAGTGCGAAAATTTCGACAGCAGCTTGGTGCTGGAGAATCGGCTTCGGGCGTTAGAATAAAGTCAGTGCTGGTTTCCATCAATCCTCAACCGCAACGCCCGGCGTGGCTGCGCGCGCCCGCGCCTTCCGGCGACAACTACCACGAGCTGAAAAAGCTGGTGCGGGGGCTGAACCTGCACACGGTGTGCGAGAGCGCGGCCTGTCCTAACGTGGGCGAATGCTGGAACCATCGCACGGCGACGTTCATGATCCTGGGCAACGTTTGCACGCGGCGCTGCGGGTTTTGCGCGGTGCAGAAGGGTCCGCCGATGACGGTCGATTATGACGAACCTCGTCGAGTCGCCGAGGCGGTTGTGGCGCTGGGATTGAAGTACGCGGTGGTGACCAGCGTGAATCGCGACGATCGCAAGGACGGCGGAGCGGAGCTGTTCGCGATGACAATCGAGGCGATCCGCGAGCGCGTCCCGGGTTGCAAGGTGGAAGTGCTGACGCCGGATTTTCAGGGCTCGCACGCCGCCATGGACATGGTGATGAACGCGCGTCCGGACGTGCTCAACCACAACATCGAGACCGTGCCGAGGTTATACCGCCAGGTGCGATTGGGCGCGCGATACGAACGCTCGCTCGACATGCTGGCGCACGCGAAGAAGACGCGTCCGTCTGTGCCCACCAAGTCGGGGCTGATGCTGGGGCTGGGCGAGACGGGCGACGAAGTCCGGCAGGTGATGCGGGATTTGCGCGCGCATCAAGTGGATATTTTGACGCTGGGGCAATACTTGCGGCCGTCGCTGAAGCATCTGCCGATCATCCGTTATATTCCGCTGGAAGAGTTCGCCGAGTTCAAGCGGTTCGGGTATGAGCTGGGATTTTCGCACGTGGAATCGGGGCCGCTGGTGCGCAGCTCGTATCATGCGGGCGATGCGTTATAGCTTTTACTTCACTTCCGCCGGCGTGGATGTTGCCGGGCCCATCCCCACGATCTCGAGTGTCACTTCCTCATCCTTGGCGCCGTCATAGTGGATCTGCTTGCCATAGTGAGTGACAAAGCTGCCGGCGGGGATGGGAGTGGTGCTGTCGGGATCGTACTTGGAGCCGGTGCCGACATACCACGTCCCCGAGATCACGGTGATGAACCGGTCGTTGGGATGGAAGTGGGGATGGCTCATGTGGTGCGGATGCCACTTGGTCAGGACGACGTAGAGGCCCGGCTTGGAGGGATCGCCAGCCAGGATCGCTTGGCTGGCGCCGCCGGGGTTATCGGTCCAGGGGATCTTGTCGGGAAGCGTGAAAGAGAGGACCTTGGGGTCGGGCGCGGCGGCGTTTACCGAAACGAGTCCGAATAAAATGCCTGCTGTGGCGAGCAAACGGTAGTTGAGCATGCGATTCTCCTCCGCTCATCTTATCGCTATTGTCAACATCAAATGATTTGATAGTATGGCCGCATGGCATCCCCCGAGGTTCGCCGCCTGCAGTGGCAAGCGCCCGCAGGCGAATTCAATTTAAGCCGGCTGGAGCGCGTGATTTATGGACCGGGCAAGATCGCGGCGCTGAAAGACGAGATGGAGCGGCGCGGGCTAAAGCGCGCCGTGGTGGTGACCACGGACGTGGTGGCGAAGCTGCCGATTCTGCAGGAGGTGACGGGAGCTTTGGGCGCGCGGCTCGCGTCGGTATTCTCCGGAATCATCCAGCACGTTCCGCGCGGCACGGTGAACGATCTCGAAAAAGAGATCGAGCGAGTGGACGCCGATAGTCTGGTGAGCCTCGGCGGCGGCAGTCCCATCGATTCGAGCAAGGTGGCGATTTACGGGCTGCTCGAGACCCGCGAATTGGTGCACATCGCGGTCCCCACCACGCTGTCGGCGGCGGAATATACGCACGCCGGTGGAGTGACGGATGAAAGCACGCGAGTGAAGAGCGGCGTCTATGATATGCGCGTGCTGCCGCGCACGGTGATCCTCGATCCGGCACTGACGCTACCGACGCCGGACTGGCTGTGGGTGTCCACCGGCATCCGGGCGCTGGACCATGCCATCGAGTGCGCTTACGCGATCCGGCATCAGCCCATCAGCGACGCGCTGGCGGCGAAATCGATCGCGCTGTTTGTGGAGCATCTGCGCGCTTCCATCTCGACCACGGGCGACCAGCAGCTGGCGCATCGCGGGCACTGCCAGTTCGCGTCGTGGTATTCGATTTTTGGCGCCATGAATACGCGCTTCGGCTTGTCGCACTTGCTGGGGCACCAGATTGGACCGCGCTGGGACGTGCCGCACGGCGTGACGTCCTGTATCACGCTGCCGCATGCCATGCGCTTCATGGCGGAGATCGCGGCGGAGCGGTTCGGGCCGGTCGCGGAAGGCTACGGGATTCCTTTCGACCCCTCGAATCCGAAGCCTGCCGCGCTCAAGTGCGCGGACCGGACGGCGGAGTTCATCGGACAGTTCGATGTTCCCAAGCGACTGCGAGACGCTGGTGTGCCGCGCGAGGAGATCGGATCGATCGTGGGGCCGATCACGCACGAGCTGCAGCACATGGGCGTGGTAGATCGGCCGATGACGGAGCAAGAGGTGCAGGCGCTGCTGGAAGCGTGCTATTGAAGTTGGAAGCTTTGTGTTGAAGACGCTGCGCGGCGCGGGCGCGATCGTGTTTGCGATTGCCGCCTGCAAGCTGCTGTTGTACTTTTACACGGGCCGGCACTACGGCCACTTTGTCGACGAACTGTACTATCTCGCTTGCAGCCGGCATTTGGACTGGGGATACGTGGACCAGCCGCCCCTGATCGCGGTGCTGACGTGGCTGGTGCGGTCGGTGCTGGGGCAGTCGCTGGCCGCGGTTCGATTGTTGCCTGCGCTGGCCGGAGTAGCGGAGGTGGTTCTCACCGCGCTGATCGCTCGCGAGTTCGGTGGGAAACGCTTTGCACAAGCGCTCGCGGCCATGGCGGCTCTGATCGCGCCGGGGATATTAGGAGTCGACGGCTTTTTATCCATGAACGCTTTCGAGCCGCTGTTCTGGATGGGTTGCGCGTACCTGCTGATTCGCCTGATCAAAACAGAAAACGAAAAGCTTTGGATCTGGTTCGGCGTTCTAGCAGGCTTCGGTCTTGAAAACAAGTACTCGATGCTGATCTTCGGCGCGGGGTTGGTGCTGGGGATGCTGCTCACTCCGCAGCGCCATCTACTGGCCAGTCGCTGGCTGTGGGCCGGTGGCGCGATCGCGTTTCTGATCTTCTTGCCCAACTTAGTCTGGAACGTCCAGCATCACTTCCCGTTCCTGGAGCTACAGGCTAATATTCGCGCGAGCGGGCGGGATGTTCCGCTGGGGCCGGTGGCGTTTTTCGTGCAGGAGATCCTGCTGATGCATCCGTTAACGCTGCCCATCTGGCTGGGAGGGCTTTGGTTTTTCTTCCGCATAGAGGCGGGAAAGCCTTTTCGCGCGATCGGATGGGCATGGATTTTCACAGCGGCGATGATCGTCACTCTGAGCCCGCGGGTCTATTACCTGTTCCCCGCGTTCCCGGTGCTGTTCGCGGCCGGCGGCGTGGTGTGGGAACAGTTGCTGGCGAGCCCGAGACGGACCTGGCTGAAGATCGCGTATCCCGTACTGATGCTTCTCGGAGGCGCTGTGCTGGCTCCGCTGGCGATACCGGTGCTTTCGCCGGAAGGCTACGTTCGATATACCAAGGCGTTGGGTTTTGGCCAGCCCGCGATCGAAACTCACGAACCGGGGCCGCTGCCGCAGATCTTCGCCGATCAATTCGGATGGGACGAGATGGCGGCGTCGGTGGCGCGCATCTATAACGCTCTGCCGCCGGACGTGCGGGCGCGCACGGCGATTTTCGCGCAGACCTACGGCCAGGCCGGAGCCATCGATCTCTTTGGCCCAAAGTACGGTTTGCCGCCGGCCATCAGCGGGCATCAGAGCTACTTTCTTTGGGGCCCTCGCGAATATACGGGCGAAAGCATGATCGTGATGGACGACAGCGAGGAGAGCCTGGATCGACTGTTCACCGGCGTTCGGAAGGCGGGACGCGTGTATCATCCGTACTCCATGCCGTACCAGCACTTCGATCTTTTCTATTGCCAGGGAATGCGCCAGCCGCTGCAGGAGATCTGGCCGCGGCTGAAGAAATGGGATTGAGCTAGCGCTGTTCGGAGACCGATTTTTCGGCCAGATCGCCCAGGATGGGCAGCTTATACGTCTCGTCGTGCGAGGTCTTGATGATCATGAAAATCCACGCGCCGAAGATGACGGCTTTGAGCAGCGCGGGGAAGAGGCGGTGGAACGGCGGGCCCCAAAATGCGAAGCCGAACATCGGGCTCAGCACCCAATCGACGATCAGCCAGGCGACGAAGAGGTACAGACCCTGGAAGGCGTGGAAGCGGACGCGAACGTTGTCGCGAAAGCGCGCCGAGGCCAGCACCACGATGGCGACGATCCAGCCCAGGATCGGGATATAGCACAGCAGGGAAGCGGTACGCGGGCTGATGCCTTGCATGTACTCCACCGCCGGCGGCACCGACGAGGGTTGACGCGCCCCGCACGCGGCGCAATAAACGTCGCGGGCAGCCACGGATTTTCCACACTGGCAACAGAACGGCATGGTCTCTATTTCTGAATCAGCTTCCTATGTTTCCTACACTCTAATACGTTACGATTTCGCGGCCTGTTCCGGCAATGTGACATCGCAGTAATGGGAGCTGGGTATGATACGATGCGGCACATGCGTATAGGCATGGTTCTGGCGGCGTTTCTCGCAGCGGCGTTGCTTCCTCCAGTGGCGGCGGGGCCGCTCGGGATCGGCGGCAGGCCGTTCGAAATCTACTTCGTGGACGTGGAGGGCGGCCAGTCGACGCTGATCGTCAGTCCTTCGGGCCAATCGCTGCTGATCGATACCGGCTGGCGTGGTTTTGACGGGCGCGATGCCGACCGGATCGTGCTGGCGGCCAAGGCGGCCAAGATCAAGCAGATCGATTATCTGCTCATCACCCATTACCACCGCGACCACGTGGGCGGCGTCCCGCAGCTCGCGGATCGCATGAAGATCGTGAATTTCCTCGATCACGGGCCTAACACCGAAGACTCGAAGGTAACCAAGGAAGATTACGCCGATTACGTGAAGACCCTCCAGCGCGGCGAACATCGGGTGTTGAAACCGGGCGACACGATTCCGATCAAGGGGCTTTCGGTCAAGGTGCTGACGGCGGACGGCGAACATATCCAGACGCCGCTGGAAGGCGCCGGCCAGCCGAATTCTTACTGTGCAACGACGCCCAAACGCGAGCCCGATCCGACCGAGAACGCCCATTCGCTCGGCGTGCTGGTGACGTTCGACAAGTTCCGGTTCCTCGATCTGGGCGACTTGACGTGGAACAAAGAGCTGGAGCTGATGTGCCCGAACAATCCGATTGGCACGGTGGATGTGCTGCTGGTGTCGCACCATGGGCTGAATCAGTCGAACTCGCCCGCGCTGGTGGACGCGGTGCATCCGCGCGTGGCCATCATGAATAACGGCGCGCGCAAAGGCGCCAGCCCGGATGCATGGCAGATTGTGAAGGATTCACCGGGTTTAGAGGACCTGTGGCAACTGCACTATGCCTTGGACGGCGGTAAGGAACACAACGTGCCGGACTCGTTCATTGCCAATGTGGACGAACAGGGCGCGGGGCAATACATCAAGCTGACGGCTGAGGGGGACGGATCGTTCACGATTTCGAACCAGCGCAATAAGTTTGTGAAGATCTATAAGGCTGCAGGGCAGGCGGCAGCGCCGGCCGCCGGGAAGAAGTAGACCCCCAGTCGAAGCCGCGAGCCACTCGCTTCCATCAAAGTGTGGCCGGTGAGCGCACGGGCAAGGCCGCGCGGGACGTTGTTGTCGAGCAGTATCAGCACAGCTTAGAAGCGCAAAGGGTGCGGCGCGCACCACCAAACCGGCCAAGAACTGTTTCGCGCCGCACTCCGTTTTGCGCGAGTTCCTTAGAAGCTGGGCGCTTTGTCGAGGCTGTGGGCGGCGAAGTCGAGTACGGCTTTGATCTCTTCGCGCGAAACGGGGTACTGCTCGATGATTTCATCAACGATCATGCCGTCCTCAAGGTTTTCGAAGCCACGGCGGGACATTGGGACCAGTCGAGAGCTGCCATGTTTTTACCCTCCTTCATCGTAGCCTCTTACGGAGCTTTTTACCACGTTCGGCGGCTATTCATCGAGAGAATCGCGATGGTCCGGCTATCATGGATAGTCATGAGTCACGATCCTGCCATACACGACCCCAAGCGGGGCCACGAGCTAACCCGCGTGATGCGCCCCATGTACGCGCGGAAGTGGCTGCTGGGGCCGGCGCCACGCCACGCCATCCCCGAGGACGGCATGCCGCCCAGCACCGCCTATCATTTGATCCATGATGAGCTGATCTTTGACGGCAGTTCGCGCTTTAATCTCGCAACCTTTTGTAGTACCTGGATGGAGCCGGAAGCGCAGCGCCTGATGTCCGATACGTTCGACAAGAACATGATCGACAAGGACGAGTATCCGCAGACGGCCGAGCTGGAGATGCGTTGCGTGCACATGCTGGCCGATTTGTGGCATTCTCCCGATCCCGCCAATACCATCGGCACTTCCACCATCGGATCGAGTGAAGCGTGCATGCTGGGCGGCCTGGCGCTGAAGTGGCGCTGGCGCGAGAAGATGAAGAAGCTGGGAAAGCCCGTGGATCGGCCGAACCTGGTGCTGGGCACGAACACGCAAGTCTGCTGGCACAAGTTCCTGCGCTACTGGGACGTGGAGGAGCGGTCGGTGCCGCTCGAAGGCAACCAGTACGTCACCGATCCGGAGCGCGCCGCGGCGGCCTGCGACGAGAACACCATCGGCGTGGTCACCGTGCTGGGCAGCACCTTCACCGGCGACTACGAGGATGTCAGCGCGTTGAGCGCGGCGCTGGACCAGTTGCAGGAGCGAACCGGCCTGGACATTCCCATCCACGTGGATGGCGCGAGCGGCGCCTTCGTGGCGCCCTTCATACAGCCCGGCCTGTTGTGGGATTTTCAACTGCCGCGCGTGAAATCCATCAACACATCCGGGCACAAGTATGGGTTGGTCTACCCGGGCGTGGGCTGGATCGTCTGGCGCGAAGCGTCGGATCTGCATCCGGACCTGATCTTCAATGTGGATTACCTGGGCGGGAGCATGCCTACGCTAGCCATCAACTTCTCGCGCCCGGCCAGTCAGGTGGTGGCCCAGTATTACAACCTGATCCGGCTCGGCAAGTCGGGGTATCGTGTCATCCACCAGGCGTGTCAGGACGTGGCCGTCAATCTGGCCAGACAGCTTGGTGAGATGGGTCCGTTCGAGCTGCTCAGCGATGGACGGGACCTGCCGGTATTCGCGTGGAGGCTGAAGGATGCGACGCACTGGTCGCTGTACGATCTGGCGGATAGGCTGCGCGATCGGGGCTGGCAGGTACCCGCTTACCGGATGCCGGCCAACCGGCAGGATCTGGTGGTGCAACGCGTCGTGGTGCGCAACGGGTTCACCAACGATTTGGCCGACATGCTGCTGCGGGACATTCGCCGGCACCTGGACTGGTTCGCCGGGCAGCCCGGTCTCAAACCGACCGGGGACGGGGCGGGCTTCCATCACTGAGGCAGTGTGCTATAGTTTCGCGTACATGAAAAACCGGCACTGCGCGCTCGCAGCCATTCTGACCTTCGGATGCCTGTTCGCTCAAAGCTTCGGAAGCAGCATCGACGGCGTCTGGCAGGGCGCGCTTGTGTTTGGTGAAGGGAAGATCCGCGTGACTTTCTACTTGTCGCCGCCCAGCACTGGTGCAAACGGCGGCGCATATAGCGGCGCGATGGTCAATTTGGAATCAGGTATGGCTTCGAATATTGACGTGATCAGCTTTGCGAATGGCAAGCTGGGCCTGGAATTGAAAAGCACGGGTTTCAAGTTCGAGGGAACGCTATCCCCATCCGGCGGCGAGATCCAGGGCAAGTTCACGGCGGGCGAAACTTCCGGCGATTTAACGCTCACGCGAGACAGCGCGAGCCGCTCCAACGTGGCGGATGAGTTCGAGAAACACGAGTACATGATTCCGATGCGGGACGGCGTTCATCTTCACACTAGTGTTTTCTCCCCCAAGTCACGCAACGAAGCACTGCCGTTCCTGATCGACCGCTCGCCCTACGGATGGGATTCCGCTGCCGGGGACATCAATGCCGGGATGAGCGAACTTGCCCGCGATGGGTACTTCCTGGTCTTTCAAGATATTCGGGGCCGTTACCAGTCTGAAGGCCAGTTCGTGCTCCAACGCCCCGCCAGGAACACCAAGGACGATCACTCCATCGATGAAGGCACGGATACTTACGATACGATCGATTGGCTGCTGAAAAACGTCTCTGGAAACAATGGCCGGGCGGGTATCATGGGGATCTCCTACGGCGGCTGGCTTACCGAGATGGCACTCATTGAGCCGCACCCGGCGCTGAAAGCCGCTTCCGAGCAGGCCTCGCCCGCCGACATGTTCTTGGGCGACGACTTTCACCATAACGGGGCCTTCCGATTGAGCTACGGGTTCGAGTACGCCGCCATGATGGAGACCGGGAAGACCAACAAAACATTCGAGTTCAAGCAGTTCGATACTTACGATTGGTACCTGAAGCTAGGCCCCCTCAGCCAGGCCAACGCACGCTATTTCGACGGCCAGCGCCCGACCTGGAACAATTTCATCGCGCATCCGAACTATGACGATTTCTGGAAGGGACAGGCGGTGCAGAGAATCGTTCGCTCGGCCAAGGTGCCCAATCTCAACGTCGGGGGTTGGTTCGATCAGGAGGACTTTGCGGGGCCATGGCGTATTTTCGCGGCAAGCGAAACCCCGGAGTCGCGTCAATATAACTACCTCGTGGTTGGCCCCTGGAACCACGGTGGGTGGTTTTCTGGCGCGGGGCGCACGCTGAAGAATCTGGATTTCGGAAGCGACACCGGCGACTATTTCCGCAAGAACATTCAAGCTCGCTGGTTCGCATATTGGCTAAAAGGCAAGGGCCCGCTGAATCTTCCCCGCATCGAGCTTTTCCAGACCGGCTCCAACGAATGGAAGGCTTACGACCAATGGCCTCCCAGTGGGGTTCAAGAGCGACGGTTGTATCTGCACGCATCCAATGCAGCATCCTTCGAGCCCCCAGTTGAGAGCGATGCGTTCGACAGCTTTGTCTCCGATCCGCACCGGCCGGTTCCCTATCGCGAGCGGCCCATTCCGGAGACCTACGGTGGGTCGCCGGGTTGGAGCACATGGCATGCCGACGATCAGCGCTTCGCCGAGAGCCGTCCGGACGTGGCCATCTGGCAGACCAAGCCGCTTGAGTCGGACGTCGCGGTCGCCGGCGACGTCATTGCCGATCTATTCGCATCCACATCGGGAACCGACTCGGATTGGATCGTCAAGCTGATCGACGTCTATCCCGCAAGGGTGCCGGTAGATCCGCCCATGGGCGGCTACGAGTTGATGATCGGAGCAGATGTTTTGCGCGGCCGATTCCGCAACGGCTTCGAGAAGCCGGAACCGGTCGCGCCAAATGAGCCGGTCGAGTATCGCGTGGATCTGCTATCGCATGACCACGTGTTCCGCAAAGGCCATCGCATCATGATTCAAGTTCAGAGCACCTGGTTTCCGATCATCGACCGGAACCCTCAAACGTTCGTTCCGAATATCTTCGAGGCGAAAGAGTCCGACTTTCAAGCCGCGACACAGCGCGTCTTTCGATCCAGGATGCGCCCTTCGGCAGTGATCCTTCCGATTGTCAACTAAACGCGTCAGGCCGATTTCCGGGAACCCGCTAGAGGCCTGATGCGTCCCTCCCTTGACCGATTCTCGCTTAGGGCCTAGAATGAATGCAGCTTCGATTCTCGTCTGGCGGTGAATTGTATGAAAAGACAGCACTTTGTTGCTTGGTTGGGGGTAACCGCCATGGGTTTGGCGGGTGCTTGGCTGTGCGCCGCGCCTCAGGCCGCGACACAAGCTGCGCCGCAGGCCGCACCAGCGGCGTCTCAGGCCGCAACACCAGCAGAGACGGATGCTCCCGCGCCACGCGATACGGTCTCCAAACCGATGACGGCGAAGCAGAAGAAAAAGCAGGAAGACAAGCTTCGCAAAGAGCTGGAGGGGCCTTACAAGAAGTGGTTGAACGAGGATGTGACGTACATCATCACCGACGAGGAGCGCAAAGCGTTTAAGAGACTGAGCACCGGCGACGAGAAGGAAGAGTTCATAGAGCAGTTCTGGTTGCGGCGCGATCCGACGCCCGACACCGAAGAGAACGAGTACAAGGAAGAGCATTACCGGCGCATCGCGTACGCCAACGAGCGTTTCCCCTCGGGCATTCCGGGATGGAAGACGGACCGGGGCCGCTTTTACATCATGTACGGCCCACCCGATGAGATCGACGATCATTCCTCGGGCGGCTCGTATGACCGGCCGATTGAAGAGGGCGGCGGCAACACGTCGACGTTCCCCTTCATCGATTGGACCTACCGCTACATTGATGGAGTGGGCCAAAACATCAAAATCGAGTTCGTGGACACCACCATGTCGGGCGAGTTCCGCATGACCATGGACCCGTCGGAGAAAGACGCTTTGACATACGTTCCCGGCGCCGGCCTGACGCTGGCTGAGCAGATGGGCACGGCGGACAAGTCACAGCGCTTCACCCGCACCGACGGCACGACGCTCGGAACCGGCAGTAACCCGCTGCCGGAGAGTATGAACGAGTTCACGCGCCTGCAGCAATTCGCGAACCTGCAAAAGCCTCCCGAGGTCAAGTTCAAGGACCTGCAAGCCGTGGTCAGCTCCAACATCCGGTATAACAATCTGCCGTTCAAGGCGCGGGCGGACTACATCAAGATCACGGATTCAACCATCCTGACCACCGTGACCATCGAGCTGCAGCGCCGCGATCTGCAGTTCACGCAGAAGGACAATATCGCGAAAGCCACAGTGAACATCTTCGGGCGCATCACTTCCATTACCGGGCGGGTGGTGAATACTTTTGAGGATCCGGTTACGGTGGAAGTGCCGGCGGATTTGCTGTCCAAGGCGATCGATGGCGCGTCCATCTATCAGAAGTTGATTCCGCTGGCGCCCGGGACGTACCGCCTGAACCTCGTTTGCAAGGACATCACGGGCGGGAACCTGACCACTTATCCGATGGCGCTGAACGTTCCGCACTTTGACGATGAGAAACTGTCCTCTAGCAGCTTGATTCTGGCGGATCTGATCGAGAAGGTTCCAACCCGTAACATTGGCACCGGCCAGTTCGTGATCGGCGACACCAAGGTCCGGCCGCGGCTCACCGACATTTTCGAGCGCGGCGAAAAGCTCGGAATTTACGCGCAGTTCTACAATTTCTCACCGACTGAAAAGACCAATAAGCCGAACGCAACCATCGAGTACGACATCACCAAGACCGGCGCGTCGGCGCCCGTGTTGCACTACACCGAGGAAGTGACCGCCATCCCGGGGGCGTCCTCGCAGCAGGTGACGGTGGAGAAACTCCTGCCGCTCCAATCGCTGGAGCCTGGCCAATACACGTTGAATATGAAGGTCGTGGATAGGAACAGTAATCAAACATTAACCCCGACCGCCAATTTTACGGTAAAGTAGGTTTTAGGTGGCGGGCGCACATGGCCCGTCCGCTTTTAGTCAGTACGGGATGCAGACCGTTCGACCCAAACTCGCTGCCAGCGTGATTGCCGGGCTTTTCTTGTCAACGCTCACGGCCTTCCCGGCCACCGAGGCCCCGCTTTCAGGCAGCATCGCCGGCGTGGTCCGGAACGCCAGCGGCGTTCCGCAGATGGGCGCTTCTGTGTTGCTCTTCAATCGCTCGGAGCGCCTGATGATGCGCGCCTTGACCAACGAGCGCGGAGTGTTCGGCTTTGGCCTGCTCATTCCGGATGTTTATTCCGTGCGAGTGTCCCTGGCGAGTTTTGTGCCAGCAGTGAAACAGAAGATCGCGGTGCAGCCGGGCATGCAGAGCTTGCTGTATGTCAATCTGGCGAGCGTGCTGAGTTCCATCGAACTGGTGTATGCCAAACCTGGCGAAGGCACTCTGATGAGCGACGACTGGAAGTGGGTGCTGAAGGAGTCCGCATCCACGCGGCCCGTGTTGCGGATGCTGCCCGGCTTCGGCGGCTCCGATGCAAATCAGTCCGGTGCAAATCAGTCCAATCCAAACGAAAGCGAATCGCCATCCGGCAGCGTGTTTTCCGATACGCGGGGAGTCTTGAATCTCTCGGCCGGCGATGCGGGATCGCTGGGCGGTTCTTCCTCCCAGTCCGATTTGGGCACGGCGTTCGCGCTGGCTACTTCGGTGTTCGGCCACAATCAGGTTCAACTGAGCGGCAATGTCGGATACAGCGCGCACACGGGACTGCCGGCGGCCGGCTTCCGCACCAGCTACAGCCACGATGGATCCGGTCCGGTGGTGGCCGTCACTGTGCAGCAGGTTTATCTGACCGGCCAGGCGGACGGTGCTCCGGCGTTGCGCAACATGTCGGTGTCGATGCATGACAGCGTGCACCTGACCGAAAACCTGCGGCTGGATTATGGCGGGTCGTTCGATTCGGTGACCTATATGGATCACTTGAGTTCGCTGAACAGGTTCGGGCGTCTGACCTACGACCTGGGGATGGCGGGCCAGGTGGAGCTGGCTTTCAGCTCGGGCGGGCCTCCCACCGAATTGCTGATGGATTCATCCGGCTCCCAAGGGCCCACTCGCGGCGACACCGAAGCACTCTCCCAGGATCTGGCTGCGCTGGCCGTGCTACCGCGTCTGTCGCTGCTGGACGGGCACGCGGCTATCCAACGGACGCAGGATTTTGAGATCGGATACGAGAAGAAGATACGCGCCACCACCATGAACTTGACCGGATACAGCGAGCGGGTGAACAACGCCGCCATGACCGTGGTTGCGCCGGCGGGAGCCTTCGCGCCGGGCGATCTGCTGCCCGATATTTCCTCGCAGAATAGCGTTCTGGATGCCGGCAGCTACCAGCGGATGGGTTTCGCCGCGTCGCTATCGCGGGCCTTGGGCGACCACGTGCAAGTAGGGACCTCGTTCGGCAGCAGCGGCGGACTGGCGGCGGACGATCAGGATTTGGGGGCGAACACCGCCGATGCATTGCGCGACCGGCTGCACACATCGCAGCGTTTCTGGGCCAGCGCGCGCGCTTCCGCGAAGCTTCCGGTGACCGGCACGGTGATCACCGGCAGCTATGAGTGGATGAATTACAGCGACACGAGCATGCCGGATCATGTCTACCTGACGCAGAGCCTGTATGCTGAAACCGGGCTGAATGTGCGCCTCCGCCAGCCGCTCCCCGCGGTGCCGGGAATGCCAGGCCGGATGGAGGCAACCGCGGAGTTGCAGAACGGACTGGCGCAAGGCTACCTGCCCATCATCCAAGGCGGCCAGCAGGTGATGCTGGTGCAGTCGCCACGCGCGCTGCGCGGCGGGCTGAGCTTCATTTTCTGAAGCCCGACTCCCTTACGGTCGCGGATCGGTAAGAATCAGCCGATGCCGATGCTCATGTTTAGCAGCAGGTCGTTGATGGCTTTGTCGAACGGCGGCGTGGAGGCCAGCTCATAGAGTTTACCGCCCTCCTCGATGTCGCTGGCCAGCCGTTCGTCGAGCGCTTTGAACTGATGCTCGAAGGCCAGGGTTAGCGCACCCACGGCGCGCGCGAAATCGTGCAACGCGGCCAATTGGCAGGCCAGCTCGTAATGGATCTCGGAAGCCAGCGGCGATTTGGGCTGCGCCAGATGCAGCGCCCGATCGAGATAAAACCGCGAGCGCGCTGAATCCGATCCCGCGTAGATGCGCGAAAAACCGAGATACAGCTCTGGGAGCGCGCCGAGCTGGGACCCGGTTAGAGCGTCCAGATGCGCCGCGGCGCTCTCGTCGGTCAGCAATTCAAGCTTGGATTGGTCGCTGAGCTGCTGATCCCGCCACGCCGCTAGCCGGGCGGCGATCCCGGCGATCTGCTGGTCATAGTTTGCCGGAGTGTTTGCCGGCGACAGCATAGCCTTCAGCCTTTCCTCGGTCTGTTCCTGGAGTTCGCGCAGGTCGCCCATGGCGAGGCCAATCTGATCCTGCATCTGGCTGACGGTCTGGCCGGCCTGGCGCGTAAAGCTGGCGGCGCTGAAGTAGGACGAGGCGACGAACACGATGGCGTACAGGCCAGAGGTCCCGAGCAGAATCAGGACCAGCAGTTCCATATCGCCGACGCGCTTAGTAAGGAAGTCCATGCGGTCTTGCAGGATGCGCGCGCGATCATCCTGGTTGAACGCAGGCTCGTGGATGGGCAGGTAGGCCCATTGCCGATAGTTCCAAAGCTCAAGCGCCGCAAGAAGCAGGGCGGCCGCCGATGTCGCAAGCAAGAGACCCAGCGCGATTCTGCGAAGCACTGCCATTTCGCCAGCTATATTATTCTATCGCCGCGTGGTGGATTTCTCAGACTACAGAAGTACTGGGAAGCAGCCCCATCAGGGCTGGGCCAAAAGGCGCGAGACACGCGGTCGAGTACCAGGGACTACTTCCGCGCACCCCGCTGCGGCTTCTTCAATCTCGACTGCCGGAGCTTGCCGGACTTCCGCTTGGGCTTGCTGATGATGAACGTCCCGCTACCGCGCGCTTCGGCTGAGTACTGTTTCTCGTCTACCATAGAGATTCATTGTCTCATGAAACGCCTGTTTTCATTTATCGCGTCATTTATCGCCGCTGGGGTGTTGATAACGCCCGCGCCGGCGCAGGAGCTGTTCACACACATCGGTGCGATCAAGGAAGGCTTGTCGGCGATTACCGGCCTGGCGTTCACGCGCGATGTTCCGTACGCCTCGATCACCAAGGATCAGCTCCGCAAGTACCTGGAACAGCGGCTGCGCGAGACCATGAAGCCGGACGATGTGCGCGCCGAGGAGCTGACGCTGAAGATGCTCGGGCTGGTTCCCAAGGATTTCGATCTGCGCCGGAATACGCTGGAGCTGCTGACCGAACAGGCGGCGGCGTTTTACGACTACAACCAGAAACGGCTGTTTGTCCTCAAGGGCGCGGCCGAAGGCGAAGAAGAACGGGTGGCGCTGATTCACGAGCTGGCGCACGCGCTGGCGGATCAGCATTTCCACTTGGCGAAATTCATTCACGAAGGGTTGAAGAGCGATGACGACGCCACTGCCCGGCAAGCCGTGATGGAGGGGCAGGCCACGTGGCTAATGACGGCTTATCTGGCCAAGGAAGCGGGTGGGCCGCCGGAGATTCCCCAGGCGATCATCCAGATGATGAAGAAAAGCGTGGAGAGTTCCGCGGCCGAGCAGTATCCGGTGTTCTCGAACGCGCCGCTGTACATTCGCGAGTCGCTGGTGTTTCCCTACGCCGATGGCCTGGCGTTTCAAGACGCTGTGTTCCGCAAGCTGGGCAAGGACGCGTTTGCCGAGGTGTTCGTGCGTCCGCCCGCGTCGAGCGGCCAGATTCTGCATCCCGAGCGCTATCTGGAGCACGCCGGGTTGGCCATACCCAAGCCTCCCGCGGCGCCCGGCGCGCACGAGTTCCGCAAGCTGGCCGATGGCACGCTGGGCGAATTCGATTTTCGGGTGCTGCTCGAGCAATATACCAGCGCGGAGGAAGGCGCGCCGGCGGCGGAGCATCTGGTGGGCGGGTCGTATGAATTGCTGGAGCACAAGCGCGCGAAGTTCCCGGTGTTGGGCGTGGCGTCGGCGTGGGACTCGCCGGAGTCGGCGCGGAAGTACTTCGAGCTCTACCGCCGAGTTATGCAGGGGAAATGGAAGAAGCTGGAGATCGCGAGTGAAACGCCGGACAAGCTGGAAGGCCGCGGCGACTCGGGATATTTTCGAGTGTGGCTGGATGGGGTGACGGTGAATCAGATCGAGGGATGGAAAACGCCGGTGCCATAATCAACAACTCCCGCATAATCCTCCATCGGATGTAAACTTACTGAATCGCTGCTATGCCGCTTTCCGCCGGGGACAAACTCGGTCCTTACGAAATCCTTGCGCCCATTGGCGCGGGGGGGATGGGTGAGGTCTACAGAGCCCGCGATACGCGTCTGAACCGAAGCGTGGCTATCAAGATTTCAAAAGACGAGTTCACGGATCGTTTTGAGCGCGAAGCGCACCTGCTGGCTTCGGTAAATCACCCGCATATTTGCCAGCTTTACGATGTCGGGCCGAATTATTTGGTTTTCGAGTACATCGATGGAGCGCCGCTGAAAGGCCCCATGCCGTCCTCGGACGCCGTGCGAGTTGCAATTCAGATAGCCGAAGCTCTTGAAGAGGCGCATCGCCACGGGATCATTCACAGGGATTTGAAGCCCGCCAACATCCTGCTGACAACGCACGGCGCGAAGGTTCTGGATTTTGGATTGGCGAAACGGAGCCGTGAAAGCCGGGGGGGGCACGAGACTCAGACCTTAGAGCTCACCAGTGCAGGGCTTGTGATGGGCACGCCCGGCTACATGGCTCCCGAGCAATGGGAGGGCAAGCCTGCCGACGCGCGGTCCGACATCTACGCGTTCGGTTGCGTGCTGTACGAG
>Ga0182015_10002247_pt1 | contig 23835 bp, 17 predicted proteins | sample 712P3MmetaG_FD_120478 | JGI IMG/M metagenome (GOLD analysis project Ga0182015, IMG submission 120478) | Permafrost microbial communities from Stordalen Mire, Sweden - 712P3M metaG | ecosystem: Environmental > Terrestrial > Soil > Wetlands > Permafrost | place: Sweden: Stordalen | collected...
AACTCAAGGACCGCATCCTAGCCGCCATCGACGGCATCAACCAACAACCCGTCGTTCACACGTGGTCCCATAAACTCGACAAGGCCGCTTGACATGATTCGAATTTCGGAAACGCTGTACTAGTAGAATTCACACGCGCTGTCGAGCGTATCTCACGCTCTGGCGGCACTCCGCTCGCCGTCTCGGAAAATGGTCGGCTGCTTGGCGTCATTCACCTCAAGGATATCATTAAGCCCGATATCAAGGCGAGAACCGGCGCGCTGCGCGCCATGGGCATTAAGACTGTTATGGTGACGGGCGACAATCCCATCACGGCTGCAGCGATAGCATCGGAAGCCGGGGTAGATGATTTCATTGCGCAAGCGACGCCCGAAGACAAACTCAATTTTATCCGCAAGGAACAGCAAGGCGCCCGCCTTATCGCGATGTGCGGCGACGGCACCAATGACGCACCCGCGCTCGCGCAAGCCGATGTTGGCGTCGCCATGCAGACCGGCACGCAAGCCGCGCGTGAAGCGGGCAATATGGTCGATCTCGATTCCGATCCGACCAAGCTCATCGAAATCGTCGCCATTGGCAAGCAGTTGCTGATGACCCGCGGCGCACTAACCACGTTTTCCATAGCTAATGATGTTGCAAAATATTTCGCAATCATCCCAGCCTTGTTCGTGATCACTTATCCGGAACTCGGCGCAATCAATGTGATGAAACTTGCATCGCCGCAATCGGCAATTTTATCGGCGGTCATCTTCAACGCGTTGATTATCATCGCGTTAATTCCGCTGGCGCTCAAAGGCGTCGCGTATCGTCCCGTCGGCGCCGCTGCGCTGCTGCGCCGCAATCTGCCGATATATGGGTTAGGCGGAATTGCCGCGCCATTCATCGGCATCAAACTCATCGACCTTGCGGTCTCGGCTATGCATCTCGCCTGAGGAGCCAGCAATGTTCGTCCAATTACGTTCCGCGTTTATGATGATCGTCTTGATGACCGCCTTGACCGGCCTTGCATACCCCCTCGCGGTCACTGGCATTGCGCAGCTCGCCTTCCCGGGCAAAGCCAATGGCAGTGTCATCGCGCGAGGGCAAGGTCGTCGGCTCGGCTCTGATGGGCCAGAGCTTCAATCTGAACCTGCGGGCTGGCGGACGGGTACACTGCCCAATGTGCGATTCCAATTTCGGCCGCTCACGACAACGCGCGGCGTGGTCGGCGTCGCCGGCATCGAGCCGAAACTCCACGAAGAGCCGCTCTCGGCGCAGGATGAGCGCATGCTGACCTCTGTCCTCGAACAGACAGCGATCGCCATTGATCGGTCTCTGCTGGTCGGCGAATCTGTCAAGGCGGCAGCGCTCGAGGAAAACGAGAAACTGCGCACGACGCTTCTTTCCTCGCTCTCGCACGATCTGCGCACGCCGCTGGCTTCGATTATGGGAGCGGTCACCAGCCTGCGTCAGTTGGGAGACAAAATGCCGCCACGGGACCGGCAAGATCTTCTCGTTTCCATCGAGGAGGAGACGGATCGCCTGGCGCGGTTCGTGGGCAATCTGCTCGATATGTCGCGTATCGAGTCGGGAGCCCTCGCGCCGCGCCGCGATTTCGTCGGCGTCGCCGATGTCGTGCGCAGCGCCGTCGAGAGGAGCTGTAAGGCCTTTCCAGGGCTGAGGACCTCGGTCAGTTTAGCCCACGATCTGCCTCTCATCCGCGGCGATCGCGACCTTATGAGCCAGGAATTGTTCAATCTGCTCGACAACGCCCATAAATATGGCGGAGGCTCCGCAAGTGTCTTCGCCCGGCGCGAGGGCGCCGAAGTCGTTATTGCGGTAACTGACGAAGGACCGGGCATAAAGCCCGCGGACCTCGAACGGATCTTCGAGAAGTTCTATCGTGCCGGTCGCCCCGACGGCCGCAAAGCGGGAACCGGGCTAGGCCTCTCGATCTGCCGCGGCCTCGTCGAGGCGATGGGGGGCGCGATCAGCGCGCAAAGTCCCGCGGTTCGCAGACGAGGCACGCGTATAATCATGCGCTTCCCCGTTCCCGAACAGCCTTGGCGAGGATTAGCGGCTTGACTGGCGTTCGCGTTCTCGTCGTCGATGACGAACCGCAAATCCGAAGAGTCCCGCGGCCAGCACTGGCGGCGTGCGGCTATGAGGTTCTCGAAGCCACGACGGGCCGTGACGCTCTGAGGATGATCGCCGCGTCGGCACCCGATGTCGTCGTGTTGGATCTCGGGCTTCCCGACAGGGACGGCCAGGATGTTCTACGCGAGGCGCGGGCCTTCTCGAAAATTCCGATCATCGTTCTTTCGGCGCGTGATCGCGAGGCGGAGAAGATCGTGGCGCTCGACTCGGGCGCCGACGACTATGTGGAAAAGCCGTTCGGAATTGGCGAGCTCATGGCGCGGCTGCGCGCTGCTTTGCGCCATGCGGCGCAGGACGGGCTTGAACCTACGCGAATCGAGAGCGGTGGACTGTGCATTGATTTCGCCAAGCGTTCGGTTACAAAGAATGGGGTCGCGGCGAAACTGACGCCGAAGGAATACGATCTCCTGACGCGGCTCGCGCCATCCCGGACGTCTATTGACGCATCGACAAATTCTCACCGCGGTGTGGGGGCCGGCGCACCAAAACGATACGCAGTACCTGCGGGTGTTCGTCGGCCAGTTGCGCGCCAAGATCGAGGACGACCCTTCGGCGCCGCGCTTCATTCTGACGGAACCTGGCGCCGGTTATCGCTTCGCCGACATCGACCAGAATAACGTGTAGGAATCGAAGGATAACGGCGTTCATTACCAAAAAGCGGGGATCGATTCAAGATCAGTTGTCGCGCGGTTCCAATTAACACCTACAACTCAGTAGCCGTGGCTGGACCGATATTTTATCTTGCGCGGCGTAAATGTCTCCTTCGGGAAAGAATGGTTCGGCCGCTGTTGGCGCGACAGGGCCCTTCCGCGATGTCCGCGTTCCAGCCGCGATCAGGTCCAAAGCAATCTGGAATAAGGCGACACCCAATAGCCTGGATCGATGAGCACGCGCCCTAGTTGGGCCGGGGTCGCATCGGCTAGGCTTTGTTGCCCCCATCGTAAATCCTGAACATTATTGCTTTGAGTAATGGAAGCAGATTTGGAAGAATATATGTGCAATCAGAAGGCACACCGACCTTTGGCCCTCCCTAGGACAAGAAAAGATTCCTTGGGACCGCGCCGCAGTTGCTTGCGAATGTCATCGCCAGCCCCGCCCGGCCTCGAATAGGACGTTGTCGGATAGCATGACGTGCATCCCTCTGACTCCAGTATCGTCACGACTTGGGGCCATCCGCGGGGCCGCCAACGCGGATCTAACAAACACTTTAATATCAATTATTTATATGAGCGGCCGGAGACATGGGTGACATTTCGTACCGGACACATGGGTTACACTTTTTGTTTGCTCTGGCAAGCAGGAGGTGTCGATGCCGTGGAAAGAGAGTTCGGTGATGGAAGAACGCCTTTGCGCTTTGTCGCCCGCCTGCTGGACGGGGAGACCATGACGGACCTATGCCGGGATTTCGGCATATCCCGGAAGACCGGTTACAAGATTTTTGACCGCTACAAAGAGCACGGGCTCGAGGCCCTGACCGATCGTTCCCGGCGGCCGGTGCGCACTGCCAATCAGCTCCCGCGGCAGATCGAGAGCGTGATTGTCCGGCTCAAGGCCGAGAAGCCGCACTGGGGGGCTCGCAAGATCCGCGAGCTCCTGATCAGGCGGCTCGATGGGGACGTCAGAGTTCCGGCGAAAAGCACCATCCATGCCGTTCTCGACCGTCATGGCCTGGTCAAGCGCAGCGGCGGGCCGCGCCACCGCGCCACCGCGCGCGCGGCACGCCGCTGTCCGAGGGCGCCGCACCCAATGAGCTGTCGTCGCGGAATCCACCAGTTGGCGGATCATGTCACCGTCAACCGAATATTCGCCATCACGATAGTCGACCAACTCCGCCAGTGGCACTGCGTTGTTGGCGGAGACCAGGGCCAATTCGCCGTCGACTCGCAGGTTGAGTATCTGGCTGCGCTTGTCACCGGACGCCATGCCGATGTTCAGCAAGCCCGCATCGGCAGGATGCTGATCGCTGCGGCGCAATCCGAGGCTCGCCGCGATAAATCCGCACACGGCGTCGGCATCGCACCGGCATTGCATCAGTCGGTTGGCGGAAACGGGCACGTGATTGATGTCATCGCGCTTGTCGCAAACGATGAAAGATGCCGGGTCGCGCGGCCCGGCGGGCAACGTATGCACCGGCATGACGCATTCCCGCTCGCAGCCGGGACATAGCACACTGACTGCCGGGCGCGCTTTCGTAAGCAGCTTCTGCGATTTCATCGCTGCAACGGCTGGCGCAGGCCACTGGCTCAGTTCCTCGGCGCTGACCAACATCGCCGCGCCATTCCGCGCGCCCACGCGCGCGAGCAATTCGATCAGTGCGGCTTGCGGCGTCATGCCTCGGTTGCTTCCGCCGCGTCAGTTGCCTCGGCCGGTTCCTTCGGTTCAATCCCCGATTCATTCAACATGTCGCGCAGCTTCAGGCCCAGCTCGTCGTACTTGAGCGAACAGGAGTTGGGATGGGTGATGCGGATCGTGACGGTTTTCGGCGGCTTGTCGGCGTCCACTGTGACCGACGCCGCAAGTTCCCCCTGCATAACGTTGTACAGGTGCAGCGGCAGGCACTTGCCGATCTTGTCCAGCAACTCGTAGACCGCGTCCGGATTGCCGATCGCATCGGCTTCCAGCGTGATGCGGTCGCCCTTCTTCACTTTAGACGACAGCCGCAGCTTCTTCACCACCACGTCCTGAATGCCACTGCCCGCGTCGTAGACGAATTCGAAGCCTTTCTGCCGCAGCGGATTCAGGTCATACACGCGCTCGTCATTAGGATCTGGCGGCAGCTCTGGGAGCTTGAGAATCGCCACGGCGAGCATCCCTTGCAGCGGCTCGATGCCCTTGTACGAGCCGCGAAAGTTCAAGTCGAGGGAGCCTTCCTTCTGCGAGTACACGTAGATGACCTCGAAGGCGGGATTGTGTGGGCGGCGGCCAAACTCCCCATTCACCCATTCGACGCTTTGCTGCGAATAGTCCTCCGGGTAGGCAAAGAAATAATCCAGTTCGCCGCGGCGGAAGGGCTCCACCACGCAGTTGTTGCCCCGGCCCTCGGTGTGATGGAAGTAATTGCGAATCAGGCTGACAAGCTCTCGAAGGCTGGTATCGTCCACCGGCGCGGGCTGGTGCGGCAGATTCTTGCGCTTGCGCCAATAGGGCAGCGTGTAAGCGTGATAGAAGCGGGTCGCGCCCTTCCAGAATTGACTGTAGTCGAGGAAGGTGACCATTGCCCGCTCGAAATGGTTGGCGAGTGCTGCGAGATTTGCGACAAATCCCGTGCGAGCCTGTGGCTCATTTGCCAGATTCGATTCCGCCTCGTCGATGATTGCCCGAAAGCCCTTCTCGCAGCTCAGCTCGAAAATGTCCTGAAACTCCGCGTCCATCTCGTTGCGCTGGCTATCGGGCAGACAAAACCACGCCGCCAACAACTCGTCCGGACGGGTTTCCTTTATCGCCGAGAAGTCCAGATCGCTGAAAAGCCCCGCGCCTGGAAATAGCGGGCGAGCAGGGCATTCGGCATCTGCCGGAGGAAGACTTTCGTTGAGTAATGCCGCGACATACGCTCCCTCGCTGGCTTGCGGCGGAATCGGTGCCCGACCGCGCGGGCGGGGCGTTGAAGAACCCCCGTGGCTGAATTCCTGCACCATATCTGGGGCCGTTTGGGGTGCCGTGCACTACCGATTGGAAGAGATATCGTCTTTCGTCATTGATATGTAAAGTGATCCAAAGACTTCCGGGGCCATCTATAGCCGCAAAACCAGCTCCTTCAAGCGAACCGGGGGCGGAAATCGGCGCACTGTGTCCGTAAATCGGGCAAATCAGAAACACGATTTGCGCTCAAGGAGCAGAGGGAGTCGGACGATCATAAGTTGCCGAGAAAATTGTGTCAGTAAGCCATCGCTTGAATTCTGGGTTGTCGCTGATATCGGCGGCGGCCAGTTCACAGTTCTTCTTGCCGAGATTCTTGCGCAGCGGCTTAAACCAGCTTGTCGCATCGATGAGTTGAACCCGCCCGCGCCGGCGGCCCGGCTTGCGATTGGTCAGAACCCAGACATAGGTCGCAATGCCGGTGTTGTAGAACATGTTGAGCGGCAGGGCGACGATGGCTTCGAGCCAGTCGTTTTCGATGATGCAACGAGGTACATTGCTTTCGCCGCCGCCGGCATCGCCCGTGAACAGCGACGAGCCGTTGTGCACCTCCGTGATGCGGCTGCCGAGCGGTGTGTTGTGCTTCATTTTCGACAGCATGTTCGCGAGGAACAGCATCTGCCCGTCGCTCGACCGGGTGACGAGGCTGTATTCCGCATCGCCCGCGTGTTCGATGACGAAGCGCGGATCGCGCATGCCGCCCTTGCCGCCCATGCGTTCCTGGTCGCTCTTCCAGCTCTTGCCGTAAGGCGGATTGGAGAGCATGAAATCGAATTCGCGCGAGGGGAAGGCGTCGTTGGCAAGCGTCGACCATTCCGGCCCGCCGACAATATTGTCGGCTTCCTCGCCTTCGCCCTTCAACAGCAGATCGGCCTTGGCGATGGCGTAAGTTTCGCCGTTGATCTCCTGCCCGAAAAGGTGCGTCGAGACCTGCTTGCCCTGTTGGGCCGCAAGCGCCTTCAACGTCTCTTCGCCGACCGTCAGCATCCCGCCGGTGCCGCAGGCGCCGTCATAAAGCAGATAGGTGCCCGACATTATCTGGTCGGCGACCGGCACGAAGATCAGTTTCGCCATGAGTTTCACGGCGTCGCGCGGTGTCCAGTGCTCGCCCGCTTGCTCATTGTTCGCCTCGTTGAAGCGCCGGACGAGTTCCTCGAAGATCGTGCCCATGGCATGATTGTCGAGGCTCGGATGCTTCACCGAGCCATCGCCGTTCAAAACGGGCTTGGGGCCAAGGTTGATGTAGGAATCGAGGAACTTCTCAATCAGCGTTCCGAGCACGTCAGCTTTCGAGAGCTTGGGGATCTGGTTGCGGAATTCGAAATTGTCGAGAATTTCCTGCACATTTGGCGAGAAGCCATCGAGGTAGGCCTCGAAGTCGGCCTTGAGTTGCGATTGGCTCGCGCGGTTGCGCAGATCGCGCAATGTGAAGCGCGACGTGTTGTAGAACGCCTGTCCGGCAGTCGGCAAGCTCGTCCCGCAGCGCATGAACCGACTTGAGCGCGAGATAGTGGCGCGCCCCAGCTACGCACGGCCGCGCCTCCGAGCCGACTCGGCGGAGCCGTAAGAGTCGACCGTATCCGACAGAAGAAGTGCAGCAGCGCGCACCACGCCTCTGCTGCTGCCACAGCCGCGACCCTGTCCGAATCGCGTATTTTTGGCTAATGTGACAATGCCCCCTCAGCTGTTAAATTCGGGCGCTGGTGATCGCCCCAACGAGGAATCGGTGACGAGCAATGGCTTTGCTTCGAGTTCATTGTGCTGATCGCTGATCGCCCGACGAGCTTCATCAATGGCGAGCCGTAGCGCGGCCAGCCCAGCCTCGTCGAAATTTTTGTCCCGCGCGAAGCGCAAGCCCTTTGTTGATAGGTCTTCGATTTGCGCCTCCAATCCGCCAAGGCGGGACAGCTCCTTCGTAGTATGCGCGATCTGCTTCACCTCGATCAACTGATCGACGAGCGCCAAAGCGGCTTTGCGCGCCCGCGCCCGGGTCAGTCCAAACATGGCCGCGACGACGGAACCCAAACCGCTAAAGGCCATGGCACTGATGTAAAGCCAGTCGCCATACTGATCCATAAAGCTTTTTTCGTTGTTATCGTAATAGGCTGCCGCACCCGGGTGAACGGCTTCGGCGGAGCCCTTCTCGGTGTCTGGTTTTTCCATGGCCGCGGCGATCGGCACTTCGCTCTGCAGTGAACGGCGCATGGCGAAGAGGCGTTTGGTTAGACCCGTTACAATTTCCTCCGAGAGGTTCTGACGCGCCTCCAGTCGAACCGCAATCGCAATGGTCGCAACATTTTCCTTGGGTTGGGGAGGGGACCCGCGAAAGAAACCCGCGGGTATGTCGGCTTTTTTATACTCTGGGCCTCTCGCCGCCATGCCCTCGGCGGCATCAACCGGAATTAAAACGGGGGCGCGATTTCGAGACGCCAAGGCGGCCGTCGCGATTTCGATCGAGCGACCGCGTAACGGACCGACAGTAAGTATCGCATCGATCCCTTTCTGCGATACAATTGTCGCCAAATCGTCTCCGGACAGCATGATATGCTGAACCGTCTCGGGAGCGATTTCGTACTCGGAGAGGATTGCATCGAGGAGCGCAGCGTTCGAGGTCGTTGCGGGGAAAAGTCCGACGCGCTTCTTGAAAAGGCCAGTCACCTTATTGATTGTGGAGCCTGCCGGCGCGGCAAGGATGGCAATGTCATTGTGCAAAATGACGACAGTCGCGCCGTTCTGCGGAATAGCGATATCGCTGCGAATGACAGCGAGTTCGGCGCGTCCTTGTTCAAGGGCTTTGGCGCTTTGCTCCAGATCATCGACAGGAAGAACAACAAATCTAATGGGGCCGCCAACACGCTGCAGTTGATGCGCAATCGCCCCGATGAGTTTTGCGTTGTCGCCATCGGCTGGTCCGACGGCGACTTTAAGCACCTGCGGCCCCCCGGCAAAGCGCAGCGTTAGCGCGACGACGGCGATCAAAGCAAATGCTCCCGTCAGAAAAAAGAAGCCTGAGGTATAGATCACATGCGAGAAAGCTATGCGACGACGTGACAACATGGTTTCAATTTCTCCGCCAAGCCGGCGCGCGAAATGGCCTCGCGGGCCGATGGATATTTGCCGTCATGTCAGCGTCGTGGTCGGCGCGCGGGCTTCAAGCTCAGCCAATCGGCGTTCTAGCCGCTTGGAATTGCTCGCGTCGACCCGTGGCGCCACCATTCGATCAAACTTTAGTTTGGTGGAGCCTCACTCGACCGTTTTTCGAGGAACCGTCACGACCGAGCGACGCAATTTATATGCGCCATTTATTTATATGCGCCATTTTTATATGCGCCATTTATGAACCGTGAGAACAACACACATTGATTCTTTATGGCGATTGGCGACATACGAGACAGAACAAGTGACAGACGCGATCGAGTGCCAGGTAGATGCCTGGTTGCCTTAAGTTGCTATAGGCTGTCGGAGGCTCAAATGATCATGATGGCCCTCATGCTATTCGTGATTGTCGTATCCTATCTCCTGATGCTCGGTCTGGTGAAATTCGCCGAGAGCGTCATCGACAAGGCGCTACCCGCGAGATTGCGCGGCCCCGTTCCTTCAGACTCAAACGCGAACGCAAGATCCCTCTAAGCGACTGTGCATTTTGGCGCTGCCGGCGGTCACGACTCAAAGGAGGCGATTATGGTCGCGGTGTATCTTCTCGCTTTGCTCATTATTTTTCTCGTCGTCTATCTGTTCTACGCGGTGATCAACCCGGAGCGGTTCTGATCGGCACGCGCGCAACCTACTCGGATTTGGAGGACTGCCAATGTCCGCTCAGGCTTGGCTGCAGATCATCCTGACCCTGCTCGCCATCTTTCTCGTCAGCATCCCCCTGGGACGCTACATGGCGCGAATCGTCATGGGCCGGCCAACGAAGCTCGACCGGATCTTCGATCCGATTGACAACGTCATCTATTTTCTGATTGGCCGACGCGTCGCCGCACAAGCGATGACGTGGCGGACGTATACAGTTCACATGCTCGTCACCAATCTGGTGATGGCGATCATCATTTATCTGGTCCTGTCGTTCCAGAACCACCTGCCACTGAACCAGCTCAATTTCCCGGCAGTCGATCCCTTGCTCGCGTTCAACACGGCGATCAGCTTTATCACCAATACGAACTGGCAAGCGTATGGCGGCGAGTCGACGCTGTCGAACTTCAGCCAGATGGGGGCCATCACCTTTCCGATGTTCACATCAGCGGCTACCGGCTTCGTCGTAGCGATGGCCTGGATCCGCGCATTTACGGTCCGGAACGGAGGCGCCGACCTCGGCAACTTCTACCGTGACCTCGTCCGATTCATAACCCGCATTCTCATGCCGATTTGCTTCCTCGTGGCGCTCTTCATGATCGTACAAGGGGCGGTTCAAACGTTTGATGCGAGCGTGACCGCGCACACTTTGCAAGGCGCGGATCAGACGATTGTCGTTGGACCGGTCGCGTCGCAGGGCACAATCGAACTCATCGGCACCAACGGTGGGGGCTTTTACAATGCGAATTCGGCGCATCCGTTCCAAAATCCGACGCCGCTCACAAACGTCATCCTTATTGTTTTAATGGCGAGCCTGCCGGCCTCGATTATTGTCGCCTTCGGCGAGATGATCGGCAACCGCCGGCAAGCTTGGGTGCTTTACGGCGTCCTGGGTACGCTATTGGTTCTTTTCCTATTGCTCTGCGTGGTTCCGGAACAACACGGCACCCCGATGCTAGCCAATGCCGGAATTGACATGCAGGCGAGCACCGACCAGCCAGGCGGCAACATGGAGGGCAAGGAGGTCCGCTTTGGTATCTCAGCCTCCGGACTCTTCGCCGCTATTACGACGGCTTTTACGACTGGCGCGGTCAACTCGGCGCATGATAGCTATACGCCCCTCGCCGGTATCACGTTCCTCGGGCAAATGATGCTTCAATGCGTGTTCGGCGGCAAGGGCGTCGGCTTCCTCAATGCATTGATCTACGGCTTGATCGCGGTCTTCGTCGCTGGCCTCATGGTCGGGCGCACGCCCGAATTCCTCGGCAAGAAGATCGAAAAGCAGGAAATCATCCTCGTTTCGCTCGCCTTGCTCATCCATCCGCTCGTCATTCTCACTGCGACCGCCTGGTCGGTCTTGGCTCCCTATGCGCTGTCCTCGCTCGGCAACAACGGCATCCACGGTTATGAGGAGATTCTTTACGCCTTCTCATCGTCGGCGGCGAACAACGGCTCTGCTTTCGCCGGGCTGAACGCGAACACGCCATGGTTCAATCTGGCGACCGCCAGCGTCATCCTGTTTGGGCGCTATCCGCCGATCATATTCTTGATGGCGGTGGCCGGTTCGGTCGCGCGAAAGCCGACCACCCCGGCGACGACGGCGACGCTGCGCACGGACACTGTCTCATTCGGTGTATTCTGGTTCGCAACGATCCTGATTGTCGGTGCGCTGACCTTTTTCCCGGCGCTTGTCCTTGGGCCGATCGCTGAGTTCTTCGCGATGCGAAACGGACAGGTGTTCTAATCGAAGCGCCAATCTCAGATATTTCGGGAGACCTCCAATGGCACCCAAACCGGAAAGCATTAGTAAGCTTGGCCCCCTCGGCCGCGAGTTTCGCGGCGTTGCTATGGCAGGCGCCTATACCCGTGAGCTTTTCTGGCGGGCCTTCAAGGATTCGCTCGCCAAGTTCGACCCGCGGGTACAGATCCACAATCCGGTCATGTTCGTCGTATGGGTCGGAACATTGGTGACCCTCGCCTTGACGATCGATCCCGGCATCTTTGGCCCGTCGAATGCGTCGCACCACTATAACGGCGTTGTGACAATCGTTCTGGCCCTGACGGTCTGGTTCGCAAACTACGCCGAGGCTCTGGCCGAAGGGCGCGGCAAGGCGAAGGCGGAGTCTTTGCGACAGACTCGCTCGAACCTCGTCGGCGTTCGCGTGCGCGCTGACGGACGTTCGGAGACGGTCCCGGCTACGGAACTTCGGATGGGCGATGTCGTGCGGGTCGACAAGAACGACGTGGTGCCGGCGGACGGCGAAGTCATCGAGGGCGTCGCCTATGTCAACGAATCTGCCATCACGGGCGAGTCGGCGCCGGTATTGAAGGAACCAGGGACGGACATGTTCTCCTCGGTCACCGCAGGGACCACTGTCATCTCGGACTGGCTGGTCTTTCGCGTGACGGTGAACCCAGGCCACACTTTCCTCGATCGCATGATTCAACTCGTCGAGGCGGCGAAGCGGCGGAAGACGCCGAACGAGATCGCGCTAACCGTGCTTCTCTCGGTCCTGACGCTGATCTTCGTCATCGTCGTCGCCACGATCGCGCCGGTGGCCGCCTATCTCGAGGCGCGGATCAACGTCGCCGATCTGGTCGCACTCCTCGTCGCGCTGATTCCGACTACAATCGGCGCGCTTCTGTCCGCTATCGGAATCGCGGGCATCGACCGGACGATGCGCTTCAACGTCTTGGCCACGTCCGGGAAGGCGGTCGAAGCCGCAGGCGACGTCCAGACCTTGATTCTCGACAAGACCGGAACGATCACCACCGGCAATCGTGAGGCGAGGGATTTCCTCGCGGTCGCGGGACGGACGCGACAGGAGCTGATTCAAGCGGCTTACCTTGCATCCTATTTCGACACGACGCCCGAGGGACGAAACGTGGTCACCGCCAGCACCGCACAGGGCGCCGAGCCGATCCCCGGCCTTGACGAGGCCCAAGGACTTGATTTCTCGGCCCACACCCGCATGAGCGGAATCGACCTCCCGGACGGAAGGACCGTCCGCAAAGGCGCCGTCAGCGCGATCGTCGGGGCGGCCGTCGAACAGTTCGGCCAGAGGGCTCCCTCCGATCTTCAAAGCATCGCCGACGGCGTTTCGCGAACGGGTGCAACCCCGCTGGCAGTGAGCGTCGACGGCGCCATCCTCGGCATCGTCGTCCTTTCGGACATGCTAAAACCGGGAATCAGCGAGCGCATGCAGGAATTACGGAAAATGGCCGTCCGCACCGTCATGGTCACTGGCGACAATCCTTTGACCGCCCGAACGATCGCGGCGGAGGCGGGGGTCGACGACTTCGTGGCCGAGATGAAGCCCGAGGAAAAGCTTCAGTTAGTACTGGAGGAGCAGAGCAAGGGCCGGGTCGTTGCGATGACGGGCGATGGCACCAATGACGCCCCAGCGCTCGCGCAAGCGGACGTTGGACTCGCCATGCATTCGGGAACAATGCCGGCCAAGGAAGCGGCCAATCTGATCGACCTCGACTCCGATCCGACTAAGCTCACGGATCTCGTCGCGATCGGCAGGCAGATGTTGATCACGCGCGGCGCTCTGACCACCTTCTCGATCGCCAACGATGTCGCGAAATATTTCGCCATCATCCCCGCCATGTTTATCATCGCGCTGCCGGGACTGGCGGCCCTAAATGTCATGGGCTTGGCGACACCGCAGAGCGCGGTCCTGTCGGCGCTGATCTTCAATGCCTTGATCATCCCGCTCCTGATCCCGCTCGCCCTCCGCGGGGTGCATTTCCGGGCGGAGACCGCGGAAACGTTGTTCCAGCGGAATCTTTGGATCTATGGTCTCGGAGGCCTGATCGCGCCTTTTATCGGGATCAAGCTGATCGATCTAATGATCGCACCGCTGGTCTGAGAGGAACGCATCATGTTCGACATTGTCTCGGGCGCATTGCGCGTCTCATTGGTGACTTTCGTGTTGTGTGGGTTCGCCTATCCTTTCGCCGTAACGGTACTCGGCCAGTTGCTCACACCGTTTCAGGCGCATGGCAGTCTCGCGACGAACGCCGACGGCGTGGTTGTTGGCTCGCGATTGATCGGGCAGAACTGGACAGACCCGAAGTGGTTCCGCGGCCGCCCCTCGGCGACGACGGACACCGACCCGAACGATTCGACGAAGACGATTCCCGCACCCTATAATGCGGCAAGTTCATCGGCCTCGAACCTTGGCCCGACCAGCAAAGCCCTTCAAGACCGCCTTGCCGAAGACCGCAAGGCTCTCGACGCTGCGCAACCCGGTTTGGCGGGCAAGCCTCTGCCCGCGGACGTTCTGACAACTTCGGGTTCAGGTCTTGATCCAGATATCACGCCGGCGAACGCGAATTTGCAAATCGAGCGCATAGCGAAGGCTCGCGGCGTGGCGCCGGATCAGATCTCGGCGCTTGTTTCTCGGCACACCACCTCCCGTAGTCTGGGGATCTTCGGCGAACCGCGGGTCAATGTTCTCGATCTCAATCTTGAGCTCGAGAAGACTTTTCCAGCGCGTGAGACCAAGGAGAAACCGCCCGAGGCCGAGGCTCTGGTGCCTGCCCCCGCTGCGCCGGTTGCCGCGGCGCCTCCGCCACCGGCGGCAGAGACGCCGGCTGCGCCCGTTTCGGCAGCACCTGCTGCGCCAGCGGCGGAGACGGCTCCGCCGCCAGTGCCAGAGACGGCCGCTCCTCCCGTTGCTACGGCGCCTGCGGCGCCGACGGCCGCAGCGGCTGCGCCCGGTGCCGTCGTCTTTCCTTCCGCGATTTCACCGCGCTATAGCGGCGAGAAGTCGGGTGATGCCCGCCGCAAAACTTGTCTTGACCAATACCACGCCAACGCAGCGACGAACGCTAATGGCGGCCTGAAATGGGCCGACTATTGGAGCGAATGCAAGAAGCGTTTGAAACGCTGACACCGTAAGCATGATTTGATCGTGCGACCGCAAGAACTTGATGGATAATCCGATTCGATGTGATCGGATTATCCCGTGGAGATCCGCTTCCTGCTCCGCGATTCTTGCGCCGCCACCGCGACGCCAAATCTTTTTCGAGCACGTCTGCTGTAAGCCATTTGCGGATGATACCAGACCATCGCGCGCACTTGAAGATACTTTGTGGACTCAATAGCGCGCATCGTCTGCCGTTAAAGGCTCTGCTCATGGGTGAAGGTACCATCGCGCCGCCCGTTCGAAGCGTTTATTTCGGCCTTGTTTCGCGCCTTCCCCTTCGGGTGGTGCTCCTCCAATCCGGCGGATCCGTCCAGGAGCGCGGCGCATGACCCTGCATGGCTGGCAATTGATCGCTGTGTTTGTTCTGGCCGTAGGGGTGACGATCAGGCCACTCGGCGCCTACATGGCCTGGATCTTCACGGGTCAACACGCATCGATCCGGGTCCTGAGATTTTTTGAACGCGCCTTTTTTCGCCTGACCGGTGTTGATCCCTCGAGTGACCAAAACTGGCTCAACTATGCCGTAGCCCTCCTCATCTTCAACCTTGCCGGCATGATCCTGCTCTTCGCCATCCTGGCTCTCCAGGCGGCGATGCCGCTCAATCCGCAGCATTTGGGACCAATGGCTCCGGACCTCGCATTGAACACAGCTGTGAGCTTCGTCACGAATACGAGTTGGCAGGCCTATGCGGGAGAGACCACCCTTAGCGATCTCAGTCAAATGGTCGGCATCACGGTCCAATCTTTCCTTTCAGCTGCGACTGGGATGGCGGTGGCAATCGCGCTAGTGCGTGGCTTTGCCCGGCGTGGCAGCGAGACCATCGGGAATGCCTGGGTCGACCTCACCCGCGCCACCCTATATGTCTTGCTGCCTATTTGTGTGATTGGCGCTTTGTTTCTCGCATCGCAAGGTGTCCCGCAGACCCTTGCCGGTCCGGTCAATGCGAGCACCTTGGAAGGTGCGACACAGGTCATCGCGCGCGGGCCGGTCGCATCGCAGGAGGCGATCAAGCTCCTTAGCGGCGATGGCGGTGGCTTCTTCAACGCAAATTCAGCACATCCGTTCGAAAATCCGACGGCGCTCACCAATCTCTTCGAAATGCTGCTGATTTTTCTGATCGGCGCCGCTCTGACTCATACGTTCGGGCGCATGGTCGGCGACGAGCGGCAAGGATGGAGTTTGCTCGGTGCAATGGTGGTGCTGTTCGCCGTGGGTCTCTGCGTCGTTTATTCCGCCGAGGCATCCGGCAACCCGCACTTCGCCAAGCTCGGCATCGATCAGGCGGCAGGATCGCTCCAGGCCGGCGGCAATATGGAAGGCAAAGAAGTTCGATTCGGCATTGCCGGGTCGGCGCTCTTTGCAAATGTCACCACGGCCTCATCGGATGGCGCCGTCAACGCCATGCATGACAGCTTCACGCCCCTCGGCGGCGGCATGGTTATGGCCAATATGATGTTGGATGAGGTGATCGTTGGCGCTCCCGGCTCTGGTCTTTTCGGGATGCTGCTCTTTGCTTTGGTCGCGGTCTTCGTCGCCGGCCTGATGGTTGGCCGCACGCCCGAATATGTCGGCAAGAAGATCCACTCGGCCGAGGTGAAGATGGCTGTATTGGCGCTGCTCGTCGTTCCGGCGACAATTCTCACCCTGACATCGGTCGCGGCGGTGCTTCCCGAGGGCCTTGCAGGCTTGTCCAATGCCGGGCCGCACGGCTTTTCAGAATTGCTGTACGCTTATAGCTCTGCCGCGGCGACCAACGGCAGTGCCTTCGCCGGTCTTAACGCCAATACGATTTTCTTCAACCTGACATTGGCCTTGGCAATGTTGTGCGGAAGATTCCTCGTCATCGTTCCGGTTCTCGCCATCGCTGGGTCGCTCGCGGCGAAAGTGAAGGTCCCTGTCTCGGCCGGCACCCTGCCGACCGACGGGATGCAATTTGTCTCTCTGCTCGTCGGCACTGTTTTGATTCTTGGGGCTCTCACCTTCTTCCCGGCGCTCGCGCTCGGTCCTCTTGCAGAGCATTATTCCGCGCACCAGCTGCATTGATTTTGCTGGCGTGACCCGAGTGTAGCAGTCGCCGTTTCAATCGAGTTTCGAATTGGCCTTTTATATCCCGTTTATTTCGCGGTGCTCTCTCCCATCTCGATTTTATATGCCGCAATGGGCACATTACCGGCACGGTACCGGGCCCAAGCAAGGGTTCGAGGCGTCGACAGCAATCGACAACCGATCTTGAAAAGGTAAACGACATGGCACAGAGCGAACCTCAAGAGTCTCAGGAATCTTGCGAGCCTCCCTTGCGACCTCTGTCGAGATCATCTCTCTTCTTCATCGGCACGGATAGCCGAGGCAACTGGGTCGTACGGGATCAGGCCGGGCTATGTGGTGGTCTCTTTATTAACCGTTCCGAAGCGCTCCGCTTTGCCATGCTAGAGAATGGACGCCGGCCGCGGGCGGTCATCATGGTCCACGGTATTCTTGAGTTCAGCATAGGTGGGCCGGCCAAAGGAGTCGCCAAGGATTCGACGGGCGTCGTCGAAGCCAAGGCGCAGCAAACGGCAGAGTTCGGGCCTCATGATCTCGTCGCAAGTAAACCACGAGGGCGAGGCTTCATGGTCGCCGCACACGGCTGAGCAAACCCCCAAGTCCCTATGCTGCGTGGAGGCAGAACTTGTCAGCCGATATCTATTCCGCGACTCTGATCCGGTGGTTCATGACAGCGCGGCCGCAAACGTCGCGGCTGCCTACAATCAGGCTGGCGGCGATTACGTCGCCTACGCCGATGGCGATCCGACGCACCTATTTGCCTTTGACGGCCTGCACGCGTATGCCGACCGGCGGGTCTGGACTCTACTTGAGGTGAAACTGACCGACCTGCATGCTACCGGCGCCAGCTCGATTAGTATTCTCGACGCGGGTTGCGGTCCGGGTACGTGGCTGCGCCGTCTCGTCACCCGCGCCCACGTGTTGGGATTCAGCACCATTACCGCGCTCGGTTTTCACGTCGCCCGGGTGCAGGTTCAACGCGCGCGGTTGCTGGCGAGGAATCTTTCTGGAATTTCAGGGGTGAATCTCACATTCAATGTTGCAGATCTTACCGGCGAGCTGCCTGAAGCCGACGCCTCGGTGGACCTCACGCTTTGCCTGTACAGTGTTCTCAGTCATCTACCGGTCGCGAGCCTGCCGAAGATCTCCGCGGAGGTCGCTTGCGTTACCTCAGGGCACTTCATAGCCACAGTGCGCTCGGTGGGCAGCACTCCGACAATCTCCGTAGATTCGTTTGAGAAGGCACGTCATATCAAACTCGATAATAGCCGAGATCGGTGCGAAATCGAGCTTTGTGACGGCCGCCATATCGTGTCGAGCTTTCACCTCTTCGCCGCATCCGAACTGCGAAGCTATTTCACTGACCATTTCGACATAGAGGATTTGCGAGGCCTCGACCTGTTTCATAATCGCTTTGCGCCCGACCCTCGGTGGAATCCTTTATCCCCGACGGTCGACAACCAGTTTTCCGATGAACTCAAGTGGCTCGAGGAGACCCACGCTACTAGCTCTGGATTCATGGAACGCGCCACCCACCTCCTGCTCGTGGCGCGCCGCCGACCAGCCGCGGCCAAAAGTGAGTCGGAGCCAAACTTCGGATGCGATACACACTTCTCGGGGCTCGCATGACTCGATGAAATACGCCTGAGTTCCTGCCGGGCTCTATAGGCCGGTTTATGAACGTTCTAGGGAATGCCACGACTTATGGAATTTATATTTTTCGCGCCTTTGTTCCATCTCGTTTCTTAATGGACTTTTGGCTATCTACCTTTCAAAGGGACGTCTCTCGTTGGCCAATAAAGCCTTGGGAAACCTCCAGCGATTAAGCGTTGAGTGAATTTGAAGGCAAGACATGCGTATCAGTTCAACCGACGTCGTCGAGGGCGGCCGCGTTCTCTATGCGATCGGCAAGATCAAAACCGCCACCGCTTGGCACGCCGCGAATGGCGCCCCACCCCAAGACAATTGGCGTGAACTCATTTTGAGCGAACTTATCCGCAGGGCGGAAGATATCGACGCCGACGCGATCATCGCCTTTGGTTATGAGACTGACGGTATCGTTCCGGTCGAAGAGACTGGTGTGCAACTCAAGCGCATTCTCGCCACCGGCGTCGCGGTCAAGCTTTCTTGCGCGGCGTAGCCGCTTTCTTTGTCAAAATTCAATCCGAACCAAGCTCGAACGCGCGATCAAGGCGACGCAAATGATCATGGCGACAATCCCCGTATAGATAAGATCGGGCGGTTTAATGCGCGTGAAATCCTGGGTCTAAATCGCCGTTTCATGGCTTGCCCATCGCGGCACCGCAAACGGCCGGGGAGCAAAGAATGCCAGGAAACGCATATAGGATCGAAGACGCGATCCTGTGGATGATGATGACATCTAGGCGCCAAACCGGGGCGGGCCGGCAGCAGTGTGTGCAATTTATACGAAATTTTTATATCCGGCGCCGTTGAGCCCCCTGGAATCTATACGTGCCGTTCGCGATATTCGAGCCCGCATTGCTAGCCTGGAGCATTTTCGCGCGAAGTAGGCATCAGTTCGCCGAGAAATCGCGACGGGCCAAAACAACAGGGTGCTTTCGCGATGCTCGTGAAAGCACTGTTGGGCATGACCGGCGAGGCGCCGGAAAGGACCTCCGTTGCTTAGCATCGCTCTCGACTTCGTCTTCGTCGCCATTGGCGTGGCGGCCTTTGCCGTCACGGCGCTCTATCTGAACGCCTGCGCCCGCTTGTGAGAGAAGAGCCATGACATTCGACAACTTGCTTGGCGCGATCGTAACCGCGGTCGTCATGATTTATCTCGTCATCGCCTTGATACGCCCCGAGCGCTTTTGAGAAAGAGACGCGATGACCGCCAATGGTTTTGTTCAGATCGCGCTTTTTTGCGCGGCGGTCGTCCTTCTCGTGAAACCGCTCGGGTTTCATATGACCCGCGTCTTCAACGGCGAGCGCACTTTTCTGTCGCTTCCGCTGCGTCCGCTTGAGGGGGCAATCTATGCGCTGAGCGGCGTCAAGGAAGATGAGGAGCAGGACTGGAAAAGCTACGGCCTCGCCATGCTCACCTTCAGTCTGGCGGGCTTCCTCGCGCTTTACGCCTTGCAGCGCTTGCAGGCGGTCCTTCCCTTCAATCCGCAGCATCTCGACGCGGTCTCCCCTGATCTTGCCTTCAATACGTCGGTGAGCTTCGTCACCAACACCAATTGGCAATCCTACACGCCCGAGACGACGATGAGCTACCTGACTCAGATGGCCGGGCTCACCGTGCATAATTTCGTTTCGGCCGCGACCGGCATCGCGCTCGCCATCGCCCTCATCAGGGGCTTTGCCCGCCGCTCGGCGCGAACCATCGGCAATTTCTGGGTCGATATGACCCGCACGGTTCTCTATGTGCTGTTGCCCATCGCGATTGTCGTGGGACTCTTTTTCGTTTGGCAAGGCATGCCGCAAAATCTTGGGGCCTATGTCGATGCGACGACGCTCGAAGGTACCAAACAAGTGATCGCGCAGGGTCCGGTGGCTTCGCAGGAAGTCATCAAAATTCTGGGCACCAACGGCGGCGGCTTCTTTAATGCCAATTCGGCGCATCCTTACGAGAACCCGAACGCCTTCACCAATTTCGTCCAAATGGTGCTGATTTTTTCGATTGGCGCGGCGCTGACCAATGTTTTTGGCAGGATGGTCGGCAAGGAGCGGCAGGGCTGGGCGATCTTCGCGGTCATGAGCATTTTGTTTTTGGCCGGGGTGTTCACCGTCTATGCCACCGAAAGCGGCGGCAATCCGGCTTTCGCAAGCCTGCCCATCGATGCCGCCCCAAGCACGCTTCAGGCAGGCGGCAACATGGAAGGCAAGGAGGTGCGGTTCGGCATCGCCAATTCGTCGCTCTTCACAACCGTCACGACCGACGCCTCCTGCGGCGCCGTCAACACTATGCACGACAGCCTGTTGCCGCTCGCCGGCATGGTGCCAATGGTCAATATCATGCTGGGCGAGATCATCTTCGGCGGCGTCGGCTCGGGCCTCTATGGGATGCTGCTCTTCGCGATCGTCGCGGCCTTCGTCGCTGGGCTCATGGTCGGCCGCACCCCGGAATATCTCGGCAAGAAGCTCGAGGCGAAAGAGGTCAAAATGGCGATCCTCGCCATTCTCATCCTGCCCTTGTCGATGCTCGGCTTCACGGCGCTCGCGGTCGTGGTTACGCCGGGCCTCGCGGGCCTCGCCAATTCCGGACCGCATGGCTTCAGCGAGGCGCTGTACGCCTATGTTTCGGCCACCGGCAACAATGGCAGCGCCTTCGCGGGGCTCAGCGCCAACACGCCTTTCTGGAACACGACGCTCGGCCTCGCCATGTGGATCGGCCGCTTTCTGTTGATCGTGCCGATGCTCGCCGTCGCCGGGTCGCTGGCGGGCAAGAAGATCGTGCCGGCCTCCGCTGGAACATTCCCGACGGATGGCGGGCTTTTCATCGGTCTTCTGATCGGCGTGATCTTGATTATCGGCGGCCTGACTTACTTTCCCGCTCTGGCGCTTGGACCTATCGAGGAGCACCTCGCTATGCGCGGGGGCAGTCTTTTTTGACCGCCGTGGAACATTGCCGCGGCGGGGGTGGACATCCGCTCTTTGTCCGGAAGCATGGCGGAAAAAGACAGACATGTTTCACGTGAAACATTTCCGGCGAACTCGAGGCACAAGCTATGAAACAAAGAAACTCGCAGCGCACCGTGCGCTCCTTGTTCGATCCGGCGATCATTCGTCCGGCGATCTGGGACGCGTTTCGCAAGCTCGACCCGAGACTCATGATCAGCAATCCGGTCATGTTCGTCGTCGAGATCGTGAGCGTGCTGACGACGATCCTCTACCTGCGGGACCTCCTGACCGGGGTACACGCGGCTTCGTTGAAATTCACGTTTCAGATCTGGCTTTGGCTCTGGATCACCTTGCTTTTTGCGAATTTCGCGGAAGCCGTGGCCGAGGGCCGCGGCAAGGCGCAGGCCGCGACCTTGCGCAAGGCGCGCACCGACACGCGGGCGAAACGGCTCATCGATCCTTATGGTAGGAGCGGCATGAAGGACGTCGTCGAAGGCGTGTCCGCGATCGATTTGAAAACCGGGGAAGTCGTTCTTGTCGAGGCCGGCGATTTTATTCCCAGCGACGGCGACGTGATCGAAGGCATCGCCTCGATCGACGAATCGGCGATTACCGGCGAATCCGCCCCCGTCATCCGCGAGAGCGGCGGCGATCGTTCCGCCGTTACCGGGGGCACCAGGGTTCTCTCCGACTGGATCAAGGTGCGCATTACAGCGGCGCAGGGTTCGACCTTTCTCGATCGGATGATCGCGCTCGTCGAAGGCGCGGAACGGCAAAAAACGCCGAACGAAATCGCGCTCAATATTCTTCTCGCCGGTTTGACGCTCATCTTTGTCTTTGCGGTCGCGACCATTCCGAGCTTTGCGAATTACGCCGGCGGCAAGGTCAGTGTCATCGTCCTCGTCGCGCTTTTCGTCACCCTCATTCCGACTACGATCGGCGCGCTTCTGTCGGCGATCGGGATCGCCGGGATGGACCGGCTCGTGCGGTTCAATGTTCTCGCGATGTCGGGGCGCGCGGTCGAGGCGGCGGGCGACGTCGATACACTGCTTCTCGACAAGACCGGTACGATCACGCTCGGCAACAGGCAAGCGTCGGAATTTATTCCACTCCCCGGGGTGACCGAGGAGGAGCTCGCGGACGCGGCGCAACTCGCGTCTCTCTCGGATGAGACGCCGGAAGGCCGCTCGATTGTGGTTCTTGCAAAAGAGGAATACGGCATTCGCGGCCGTGACATGGGCGAGCTTCATGCGAAGTTTATTCCATTCTCCGCGCATACACGATTGAGCGGGATCGATACCGATACGATGGTCATCCGTAAGGGCGCGGTTGACGCGATCGTGGCCTTCGTGTGTTCAGCTGCCGCCGCACCCGCGCGGACGGCGGACGGCACCGTCACTGCAAAACGCTCCTTCGTGTCGGACGCGACGGTTCAAGCACTGAACACTGCCGCCGACCGCGTCGCCAAATCTGGAGGAACTCCTCTCGCTGTGGTGAAGGATGGCTGGTTGCTCGGGGTCATTCATCTGAAGGACATAATCAAGGGTGGCATCCGGGAGCGGTTCGGCGAATTGCGCAAAATGGGCATACGGACCGTGATGATCACCGGCGACAATCCTCTGACGGCGGCGGCGATCGCGGCCGAGGCAGGGGTCGACGATTTTCTCGCTCAGGCGACGCCAGAAGCGAAGCTTAAACTCATTCGCGACGAGCAGGCGCAAGGCAAGCTCGTCGCCATGTGCGGCGACGGGACCAATGACGCGCCCGCCCTGGCCCAGGCCGATGTCGGCGTCGCCATGAACACCGGGACCATGGCCGCGCGGGAGGCGGGCAACATGGTCGATCTCGACAGCGATCCGACAAAACTCATCGAGATCGTCGAAATCGGCAAGCAGCTCCTTATGACGCGCGGCGCGCTGACGACTTTCTCCATCGCTAACGATGTCGCAAAGTATTTCGCGATCATCCCGGCGATGTTCGTCGCTTTCTATCCACAACTGCAAAGCCTGAACGTCATGAACCTCGCGACGCCGCAGAGCGCAATCCTTTCGGCGATCATCTTCAACGCTCTGATCATCGTCGCGCTCATTCCCCTGGCACTGCGCGGGGTGGCCTACCGGCCGGTCGGCGCGGCAAGCATTTTGCGGCGCAATCTTCTTGTCTATGGGCTCGGCGGAATCATCGTTCCCTTCATCGGCATCAAGCTCATCGACCTTGTGGTCGGCGCGGCTGGCTTGGCCTGAAGACAAACAACTGGCTTTAGGGAATACCAAAATGATCAAGCATTTGCGCCCGGCAATCATGTTGACCGTTCTGATGACGGCGCTGACCGGGCTTGCCTATCCGCTCGCGATGACGGGCCTCGCTGGCCGCCTCTTCCCCTATCAAGCCCATGGCAGTCTGATCGAACGCGATGGAAAAATCATTGGATCGGAACTGATCGGGCAGAATTTCACCAGCGGCGGCTATTTTCATGGGCGGCCCTCCGCCACGACGGACACAGATCCAAACGATTCGACCAAGACCGTGCCGGCGCCCTATAACGCGAGCAATTCGGGGGGCTCGAATTATGGTCCCACGTCAAAGGCTCTCGTCGACCGGGTGAAAGACGATTCCGGTCCGCTGGCGGCGACCAATCCCTCCGCCAAGATTCCGGTCGATCTCGTCACCACGTCGGCAAGCGGCCTCGATCCCGATATTACG
>Ga0182015_10002248_pt1 | contig 23832 bp, 30 predicted proteins | sample 712P3MmetaG_FD_120478 | JGI IMG/M metagenome (GOLD analysis project Ga0182015, IMG submission 120478) | Permafrost microbial communities from Stordalen Mire, Sweden - 712P3M metaG | ecosystem: Environmental > Terrestrial > Soil > Wetlands > Permafrost | place: Sweden: Stordalen | collected...
CCACCACCGAAGATCACCTACCCAGCAGAAAAACAAGCCGTGTAGTCCCGACTTTTTAGAAACTTGATCGATAGATCAGGGACTTACGTTCTTGAAGTGCTCCAGTAGCGGAAGTCGGGCTAGCCGTCCGGGACCCGCCTCAGACCAGCGCCGGGACCGCCGCGAGCGAGGTCACGAACGCCGCGGCCTCGCGCCTCACCCGCTCGCGGGTGACAAAGCCCCCGAAGCCCACGAAAAGGTCGACCGACGGGCGGGTCTCCAGGTCGCTCATGCCGTCGCCCACCATGACGACCTTCTCGGGGCGCAGCTCCGAGCGCAGGCTCGCGATGATCTCCCGCTTTCCCCCCGTGTGGGTCGACGGATAGGACCGGTCGTAGTCCCTGTAGGTCCCGTCGCCCGTGAAATAGAGGTCGACCGCCTCGACCCTCGACACCCCCAGGAACTCGGCCAGCGGATGGATCGTCTGGCGGAAGCCGCCGCTGACGATGACCGGGGTCCAGCCCATCGCGGCCATCGTGGCGATCGTCCCGCGGGCCGTCGGCTCGACGGCCTCGATGTAGCGCCGGCCCACGATCGCCGCCTCCCGGGCGCCCGGCCGGATGAGATCGAGGCGCCGAGCGAAGATATCCTCGATCGGGATCCTCCCGTTCATGGCGTCCTCCGTGAGCGCCTCGACGAAGGCGAGGGCCTCGGGCCCGCGAAGGCGCGCAAGCTCGTCGATCCCCTCGATCGAGCTCAGCGTGCTGTCGCAGTCAAAGCAGATGAGCTTCAATACCCCGGGACTACTTCTTCGTGCTGCGCTTGAACTTGGACGTGAACTTCTCGACGCGACCCGCCGTGTCGACGAGGCGCTTCTCGCCGGTGAAGGCGGGATGCGAGTCCATCGTCACGTCGCGCAGGACAACGTAATACTCCTGGCCGTCGATCGACTCCTTGCGGGCCGACTTCATGGTGGAGCGCGTCAGGAATCTCTTGCCGGTTGCGACATCGAGGAAGCAGACCGGGTTGAGTGTCGGATGGCCTTCGGATTTCACGTGGAAAATGGCGTTAAGTGTCAGCCCTGGCGCGCCTTGTAGCGCGGGTCGGTCTTGTTGATGACGTAGATCTTGCCCCGCCGGCGGACAACCTGGCAGTCCGGGTGACGCTTCTTGGCGGATTTGATAGAGGAAACGACTTTCATAAAAGGCACCAAAACAGAGAGCGGACACCCACCCTGTCAACTCAGTTCTTCCCCGGCTCGTCGGGCTCGTCGGCCAGGATCCGCCACTGGTCGCCCTCCTCGCCGAGCAGGGTGCGCCACAGCCCCTCCTGCATCGGGCGCTCGAACAGGTCGGCCGGGGGGCTGGCGATGATCCAGGTCCCGCCCTTGAGCTCGTTCTCGAGCTGCCCCGCGGTCCATCCGGAGTAGCCGAGGTAGGCGCGGAGTCGGATCGAGGTGTCCGAGAGCATCTGAATCGCCTTCTCCGGATCGATCCCGAAGTGGAGCTGGAAGGAGTCGCCGCTCGACTTCCAGGCCGCCAGGATCAGCTGGTCGGTCTGCACGGGGCCGCCGGCGAAGATCGGGGTCTCGGACAGGGGGCCGAACGCAAAGTCGCCCTTGAGCTCGCCCAGGCGCTTTTCGAGCGGCCGGTTGAGGACGACACCCATCGCGCCGTCGGGGCCGTGGGTCGACATGAGGACGGCCGTCCGGCGGAAATTCGGGTCGCGGAGCACGGGATGGGCCAGGAGGATGGAGCCCGCTAGCGACTTGCCCTTGCGATGGATGCTTTCCCTCATGGTGTCGTCCCGGGCCTCAGAGCTTCAGCACCTTGACGCCGGCGTCGGACATCAGCCGTTCGACCAGCGGGTCGTTGCGGTAGTCCGTCCGGAAGCGGATCTCGGCGATCCCGGACGCCGCGAACATCTTGGCGCAGCTGACGCAGGGATAATGGGTGACGTAGGCGATGCAGCCCTCGACAGGGCTGCCGCGCCTCGCCGCGTCGGCGACCGCGTTCTGCTCGGCGTGGACCGTGGCCTGCTCGTGGCCGGCGCGCACGCGCGAGACGTGGGGCGTCCCGGGAAGGAACCCGTTGTAGCCCGCGGCCACGAGCCGGTTCCTGCGGTCGCCGCCGGCGACGATCACGCACCCGACATGCAGCCGCTCGCAGTTCGAGCGCGTCGCGATCAGCACCGCGGTCGCCATGAAATACTCGTCCCACGACGGGCGCCGCGGGAATCTCCTCGCGGCCTCTGCGATCAGGTCGACCGGGCTGTTCTTGGCGGCGCTCATTTGTTTCGGCCGGACTCTGGACACGCGCGAGCAGTCGGGCAATCTTCGACTCCATGTTGCGAGCCTGCCTGCCCGAGATGCTTGATTCGTTGCCTCCCGACCATCCGGACGCGATCCACAACCGCCGCGACCTTCGCATCATAAACCGGATCATGCGCAACCAGGCCTGGTTCGAGCGGACGCTGCCGCCGCTGGTTCGCGGCGGCGAGCGCATCCTGGAGCTTGGCGCAGGGATGGGGGAATTGGCGGGAAGGCTCGCCTCCCGGGGCCTTTCGGTCGACGGCCTCGACCTCTGGCCGCGGCCGCAGGCGTGGCCGGCTTGCCGGGAGTGGCACACGGCCGACCTGCGCGCGTTCGACGGGTACGGGCGCTATCCTGCCGTCATCGGCAACCTGATCTTCCACCAGTTCACCGATGCCGAGCTTGCGGAGCTCGGGGGGAGGCTTCGCCAGGCGGCGCGCGTCATCGTCGCCTCCGAGCCCTCGAGGCGCCGCATCTCGCAGATCGCCACGGCCGCATTCGCCCCCCTGCTCGGGGTCAACCACGTGACCCTGCACGACGCCCACGTGAGCGTGAACGCCGGTTTTCGCGGGGACGAGCTGCCCCGCCTTCTCGGCCTCGACGACGGCAGCTGGCATTATTCGTGCGTGACCACCGCGCTCGGGGCGAACCGGACGGTGGCCGTCCGCCGAGGATGAAATCCCTGCTCCCGCTTGAAATCGTCGGCGGGGGCCTCGCGGGTCTCTCGGCGGGGCTCGCGCTGAGCAGGGCCGGGGTGCCCGTGACGGTCTTCGAGGCCGGGGCGTATCCGCGGCACCGCGTGTGCGGGGAGTTCATCGCGGGGCTGGACGACCGAACCGCCGCCTCCCTCGGGATGGGCGAATTCCTGGCGGACGCCCGCCCCCACCGCTCGGTGACCTACCATCTCCGCGGGCGGCCGATGCGCCCGTTCGCGCTGCCCGCCCCTGCATGGGGAATCAGCCGGCACGCGCTCGACGCGCGCGTGGCCCGGGCGTTTGTCTCGGCGGGAGGCATCCTGCGAACCGACACCCGCGTGCCCGAGGGCGAGACCCCTCCCGGCCGCGTGTTCGCGGCGGGACGCAAGCGCAAGGGCCCCTTCTGGGTCGGCCTCAAGGTCCATGTCCGCAACCTGGCACTGGTCAATGATTTCGAGGTGCACTTGGGCGACCGGGCCTATGTCGGGCTCTCGAACGTGGAGACGGGGGCCGTCAATGTGTGCGGCATCTTCGCCCAGCGCCCGCTCGAGCCCCGCGGCGCCGACTTGATCCTGTCGTACCTGGCGGCCTCCGGCCTGGGCGCGCTGGCGGACCGCCTCCGCGCGGCGCAGGTCGATCCCGCCACATTCTGCGTCACGGCCGCCCCCCTGGGCGACCGGAGGGTCTCGGGCTCCGACCGCGTCTGGATAGGCGACGCGTGCGCCAGCATTCCGCCCTTCACGGGCAACGGGCTCGCGATGGCGCTGCAGGGCGCGGCGCTGGCGGTGGAGCCGCTGCGCGCCTACTCCTCGGGCCGCGCGAGCTGGGGCGAGTCCGTCCGGGCCATCGCCGACTCGCAGCGCCGGAGGTTTGGCCGGCGCCTGTTGGTCGCATCCCTTCTCCATCCCTTTTTCCTCGAGCCGAGGCGCCAGTCGGTGCTCGCGGCCCTGGTGCGCTTCCGGCTTGTTCCCTTCCGCGCCTTCTACGCGGCGCTCCACTAGAGTCCACCCCGCATGTTCCTTCACGCCCTCGCCACGGCAGTCCCACCCGCCACGTTCACGCAGCCGGAATGCTGGGGGATCGCCGAGCGGTCCGGCGTGCGCTCGCGCCTGAAGAAGCGCTCGATGCTCATACTGCACAGCATCCTCAAGGGCGACCACGGCATCGACCGCCGGCATTTCGCGATGCCGGACATCGACCGCGTCTTCGACCGCACGCCCGACGAGCTTAACCATGCCTTTCGCGACGAGGCGCCCAGGCTCGCCGGCCGCGCCCTGACCGAGGCGCTGCGGCGGGCCGGGGTGAGGCCCGGCGAGCTCGACGCACTGCTCATCTGCACGTGCACGGGATACCTCTGCCCCGGCCTCACCAGCTACGTGGCGGAGGACCTGGGCATCCGTCCCAATGCGATCCTGCACGACCTTGTCGGGCTCGGCTGCGGCGCGGCGATACCCACGCTTCGGGCCGCGAGCCACCTGCTCGCCGCCCGCCCCGGCGCCATCGTGGCCTGCATCGCGGTAGAGATCTGCTCCGCCGCGTTCTACCTGGACGACGACCCGGGCGTCCTTGTCAGCGCCTGCCTTTTCAGCGACGGCGCGGCTGCGTCGATCTGGCGCTCGACGCCCGGCACGTCTGGCGCGCGGGCGTTTGACTTTGATTCGCTGCATCTCCCAGCCGAGCGGGACAAGCTCCGCTTCGAGCAGCGCAACGGCAAGCTCCGCAACCTCCTGGACCGTTCGGTCCCGGAGCTCGCCGCGGAGGCAGTCGGGCGCCTTTGGGGCGAGCGCGGGCCGCGGCCGGTCTCCCGTGTCGTGGCGCATCCCGGCGGGCGCGACGTGCTCGAGGCGATCGCGCCGGTCGTGGCGCCGCACGCCCTCGGCGCCAGCGCGCGCACGCTCCGGGACAACGGCAACATGAGCAGTCCGTCGGTGATGTTCGCTCTGGAGGAGACGCTGAAGGAGGGCCCGCCGGGACCCGGCGGAGATTTTTGGCTCGTGAGTTTCGGCGCGGGCTTTAGCGCACATAGCTGCCGGATAGGCGCCTAGCCGATGCCCAACCTCACCGAACTCGCGGCGTACTGCGACAAGCGGACCCGCTCCGCGGCGTTCAAGGACGCCCCCGGGGCCTTCAACGGCCTGCAGGTCGCCAACGACGGCCGCGTCACCCGGATCGGCGCCGCGGTGGACGCCGGCCTCGTCCCCTTCCGCCACGCCGTCGCGGCCGGCGTGGATTTCCTCATCGTCCACCACGGCATGTACTGGGACATGCCCCGGCCGCTCACCGGCGCGGCGCACGCGCGCGTGGCCGCCCTCATCGGGGGCAACTGCGCGCTCTATTCGAGCCACCTGCCGCTCGACTCGCATCCAAAGCTCGGGAACAACGCGCTCCTCGCGCGCCAGCTCGGCCTGCGGCCGCGCCGCGGCTTCCTGCCGAACGACGGCGGCGACATCGGCTGCATCGCGACGTGCCGGCTCTCGCGCGCGCAGCTGCGAAGGAAGCTCGAATCGCTCTATCCCCGGGTGATCGCCATCGAGTTCGGGCCGGCGAATCCGGCCGAGGTGGCGTTCTGCAGCGGCAGCGGCAACGGCGCGATGCCGGCGCTCTTGTCGTCCGGAGCCGCAACGCTGGTCACCGGGGAGCTTCGCGAGGAGTGGTTCAACGTGGCGCAGGAGCAGGGGCTCAACCTCTACCTCTGCGGGCATTACGCGACGGAGGTCCATGGAGTCAGGGCCCTCGCTGCCGAGCTTTCGGCAAAGTTTGGGTTGCCGTGGGAGTTCATTGCGACCGAAAATCCCCTATAGGCAGACGATGAAGAAAATCGCGATACTCAACGGCCCCAACCTCGACCGCCTCGGCAAGCGCGAGCCGGAAATCTACGGGAGCGCGACCCTGGGCGACCTGGAGAAGGCGCTGCGCGCGGAATTCGGCGACAGGGCCTCGCTTGAGTTTTTCCAGTCCAACCACGAGGGCGAGCTCATCGACCGGATAGCCACGCTGGCGGACACGAAGTTCGACGGGATCGTCATCAACGGCGGCGCGTTCACGCACACGAGCGTCGCGCTTCGCGACGCGCTGCTGGGCGCCCACCTTCCCGCCGTCGAGGTCCACATCTCTAACATCTACAAGAGGGAGGAGTTCAGGCACACCTCCCTGACGGCGCCGGCCTGCACGGCGGTGATAACCGGTCTCGGGCTCGAGGGCTACCACGCCGCCATCCGCTTCCTCCTGCGGGCGTGAGCACCGCGGCCGCCGGCGGGGATTGGTACGTGTGCCACACAAGGCCGCGCTGCGAGAAGAAGTTCGCGGCGCTGCTGGGCGCCGAGGCCCTCGAGCACTACCTCCCCCTGGTTTCGAGCATCCGGCGCTACCCGAGCGGGACCAAGCGGTTCACCAAGCCGCTGTTCCCCGGCTACGTCTTCGCCCGGGTCCCCGCTTCCGGCAAATCCCGGATATACCAGCAGGAGCTCCTCGCCCGCGCGATAACGGTCGACGACGAGCCGACGTTCCTTAGGCAGCTTGAGGATGTCCGCAGGATCGTCGCCACCGGGGTCGAGCTGACCGTGATCCCGTTGCTTACCCGCGGGCGGCGCGTCCGCGTCGTGGGAGGTCCCCTCCACGGCCTCGAGGGCCAGGTGGACGACTCGTCCAACCCGCTCGGGGTCGTCATCTCCGTCGACGTGCTTCGCCAGGGCCTGCTGCTCAAGGTGGCCGCCGAGGGCCTGGTCGCGCTTCCCTGACGGCGCGGGGAGCCGTCACGCCAGCACCCATATCGCGTGCGCCAGGTGGAGCGTGGCGCAGGTGGCCAGGGCGGCCGCCGTGTCGTCCAGGACGACGCCCCACCCCCCCGGGAGGCTTTGCAGCGAGTCGATCACCCACGGCTTCCAGATGTCATACAGCCTGAAGAGCGCGAATCCCGCCAGCAGGACGGCCCACGCGGGAACCGGCCCCACGAGCCATTGCCACCCGAGAAAACAGAGCGGCATCGCGACGACCTCGTCCAGGATCACCTCGGACGGATCGCGCTTCCCCAGGCGGATCTCCGCCTCCCCGCAGAACGCGATGGCGACGTAGGCCCCGACGGCGCTCACCACCAGGTTCTCGGTCACTCCCATGTAGCGGAAGCCAAGGAGGAAATAGACCAGTCCCGCCACCGAGCCCCACGTTCCCGGAGCCGGAAAGTTCGTGCCCACCGGCCCCAGCGTCGCCCACGCAAGCACGACCGGGGTGGCCAGCGACCTCGTCCATCTAGGCTGCTCGAAATTCATGGCGTCAGCCGGTCGTCGCCGAAAACGAGCCGCGCGTTCCTCGAGATGTAGCGGTAGCCCGACCAGACCGAAAGGGCCATCCCGGCGACGAAGATGATGAAGCCCACCTTTACGACGACCTCGACGAACCGGGACGCGTCCCAGTGGAAAAGGTAGAACCCGTCCTGTGACACCATGGGGGCCCCCAGGAAGAAGCCCAGGGCGATGAGCTGCGTGACCGTCTTGGACTTCCCTCCCGAGTCAGCCGCGACAACGACGCCCTTGGACGCCGCCACCATGCGCATCCCGGTAACGAGGAACTCCCGGCACAGCGTGATCAGCGCGAGCGCGACGGGAATCTCGTGCTTGTCCACGAGCGCGATCACGATGCCTATGACCATGATCTTGTCCGCCATGGCATCCATGAGCTTGCCGAAATTCGAGACGAGGCCGCGCGTGCGCGCCAGGTACCCGTCGTACCAGTCGCCCACCGCCGCGCCGATGAAGAGGAGGAACGCCAGCGTGGCCGCGCCGGGCCATGTGTAATACATGAGCCCGACGATAACGAACATCAGCGGAATGCGGGAGAGCGTGATGACGTTGGGAAGGTTCATTCGCCGCCGATAAGGACATCCCGGGGCCCGGCGAAGGCAACATCGGAGAGGAACGCGCTCGCCAGCCGCGGCGATACGTCGTTTCCTGTGGCCCCCCATGCGTCACTGCATCTATCCCGGAACATTCGACCCGATCACGTGCGGGCACCTCGATGTTTTGTCGCGCGCCGCGCGCCTTTTCGACCGCGTCACGGTCGCGATAGCCGACAACCCCGGGAAGGAGCCCCTCTTTTCCGCGAAGGAGCGCCTCGCGATGGTCCTTCCCAATGTCGCCGCGTTCCCAAATGTCACCGCGACGATCTTCGGCGGCCTCCTGGTCGACTTCGCCCGGGAGCAGAAGGCGGACGCGATCATGCGCGGGCTCCGCGCGCTCTCCGACTTTGAGTTTGAGTTCAACATGGCGCTCATGAACCGGCACCTTCAGCCGATGATCGAGACGATCTTCGTCATGCCCAACGAGCAGTTCAGCTACACCAGCTCGTCCCTGGTGAAGCAGGTGGCGAGGTATGGCGGCCAGGTCGGGCATTTCGTCCCCCCCAATGTCGCCGAGGCGCTTCGGGAATCCTTCTCGAGATGAGAGTGGGCCTCGTAAAGGCAGCCCTGCTTCATGCCGGCTTGCTCGCGGCCTTGTGCGTGGCGCCCTCCCCCGCCGCATCGGCGGCCCCGGTCGACGATGCGATCGCGCTCTACCGGCAGAGGCGGTACGACGAGGCCAGGGCCGCCCTCGAGAGTCTCGTGGCCTCCGACCCCTCGAACGCCGCCGCATGCTACTATCTGGCCATGACCTTTCAGCGCGTCGCCGCGCCCTCGCTGGACTCGGCCCGCACCTGGCTCGCCAAGGCGGTCCGCCTTGCCCCCGGGAACGAGGTCTACCTCGCGGAGTACGCCGGGGTCACATTGCTCATGGCCGGTCGCGACAATTCGTTCACACTCGCGATGGAGGGCCGCGACGCCATGGCAAAGGCGGTCGCCATGAACCCATCTGATATTAATGCGTGCGAAGAACTTATGAGGTTCTGCGCAAGGGCGCCCTGGCCGCTCGGAAGTCCCGACAAGGCGCTGGCCCTGGCGGACCAAATCGCCAAGTTGGACCGCAAGCGCGGCCTGGCGGCTTACCGCCTGATCGGCGACCTGTTTGAAAAGGAAGGCCGAACAAAAGAGGCCCTTTCCGCTTCGCAGGCGGTCCAAAGTCTCGCGCGACCGGATGCCAAGTGATACCCACCGACCATGCCCCGCATACCCATCGAGGACAATTTCACCGACGTGCTGGCAAAGGCCCAGAGGGGCGCCGGCATTTCCGACAAGGAGCTCTGCAGCCTCGCCGAGGTGACGCACGAGGACCTCAAGGCGCTCAAGTCCGGCCATTTGCTCGACGCGGTGCTTCGCAGGGTCGCCCGGCACCTGCGCCTCAGCCCGAACGCGCTTGAGGACCTGGCGCACAAGCGCTGGTACCCGGAGATCCCCTCGTTCCCCCACGGGTTCGCGGCCTTCAACACCCCCTTCGGCGACATGACCGTGAACAGCTACTTGGCCTGGGACGGGCGCACGCGCGCCGCCGCCGCATTCGACACCGGGGCCGACTGCGGGGGCATGCTCGACCTTGTCCATGCCGAGAAGCTGCAGCTCCAGATGATCTTCATCACACACACGCATGAAGACCATGTCGCCGACCTTGCGCGCCTGGCCCGAGAATCGGGGGCGGAGGTCTGGGCGAGCGAGCAGGAACCATCGGACCATCCCGGCGCGCGGGTGTTCAGCGAGAACGCCCATTTCCACCTCGGGAAGATAGCCGTCAAGACCCTCTCGACCTGGGGCCATTCCAAGGGGCAGACCACGTTCTACGTCACAGGCCTGAGCTATCCCCTCGCCGTGGTCGGAGACTCGCTCTTCGCGAGCTCCATCGGGGGAAGCCCCACCCATTTCGCGGACCAGTACAGGAATGACGTTGAGAAGATCCTGAGCCTTCCCCGAAGCACGGTCCTGGCGTGCGGGCACGGGCCGCTGACGACCGTGGGCCAGGAAAAACGCCATAATCCGTTCTTCGCATCCTAAGGCCCGTCTGCTAGGCTTCCGTCCAATCGATCCCAATGAGCTCCTCCCGCAAAGTGTCGGTTACGATATCCCAGTCGATGAAACGGAAGACCGTCTTCCTTTTGTTCCTGGGATTTGCCCTCGTGGTTGCATGGGTGACGATCATCACGGACGAGCAGCTCAGGGAGCGCCTCGGCTCCAATCTCTACATCATCGGATTCTCGATCACCGGGTGCTTTCTGCTCATGCTGGCGGGCTACATCTGGGATCAGACGCTCGTAAAGGCCCTCCGGTCTCTCCACGACACGACGAGCTCCATCCAGACCGACGAGATCTCCCTGACGCCGGGCGACGAGTCCGACTCGGACGAGATCATCGGGCTGGCGCGCAAGATCGAGCGCATGGCGCGCTCGCTCCAGCACGTCGAGGCCAGCTACAAGGGGATCGTCGAGGACCAGCCCGACCTCATCTGCCGCTACCGGAACGACGGCAAGATCACCTTCGTCAACGGCGCCTACGCCCGCGCGGTGAACAGGAAGCGAAACGACCTCGTCGGCGCCGATTTCCCCTATTTTGTCCAGGGCGCGGCGATCGCCGACGAGCCGTACACGTTCGAGTCCGAGATGACCTTCGACGACGGGAGGCGGCTCTGGATCCGCTGGACCCAGCGGGCGATAAAGGACGACGAGCGCAACACCTCCGAATACCAGGCCGTCGGCCATGACATCACCGAGCGCAAGGACGCGGAGGCCGCGCTGCTGCGCGCCAAGGAGGCCGCCGAGGCGGCCGACCGGGCGAAGTCAGAGTTCCTCGCGATCGTGAGCCACGAGCTGCGGACTCCCATAAACGCGATCATCGGGTTCTCCAAGATGCTCTCGAGCACGACCCTGAATCTGGACCAGCGCGAGCAGGTCGAGATGATCAATTCGAGCGGCCTGGCCCTGGAGAAGATCATCGCCGACATCCTTAACCTTTCCAAGATCGAGTCGGGGACGATCGACATCGAGCGCGCGCCCTTCTCCATCCGGCTTTGCGTCCAGGACGTCTGCGCGCTCTTCGCGCCGAAGGCCCGCTCCCTCGCGCTCGCCCTGGATTCCAAGGTGGACGCGGGCGTGCCGGAGATCGTCAACAGCGACGAGCCGAGGATCCGGCAGATACTGACGAACCTCATCGGCAACGCGCTCAAGTTCACCGAGCGCGGAGGCGTCTCGCTCGAGGTGTCCTGCGCCCGCGGCGAGCCCATCGAGCCCGGCTCGCCCCGGCGCGTCGCCCGGCTGTTCTTCGCCGTCAAGGATTCCGGGATAGGCATCCCCACGGACAAGCTCGACCACCTTTTCCTTCCGTTCAGCCAGGTCGACACCTCCTCCACGCGCCGCCGGGGCGGCACGGGCCTCGGTCTCATCATCTCCAAGCGCCTCTGCGAGCTCATGGGTGGGACGATCTCGGTCGAAAGCCGCGCGGGCGAGGGCTCGACCTTCCGGTTCTCGATCCTCACCGATTTTGACGAGGCCTGACGCGTGTCGAGCAAGCGCGACCTGTCGGGGGCCGCCGGGGCCCGGAGTCACGATTCAGCGTCCAACCCCCCGTGGGCGCCGGCGCTCCGCCCCGTGAATTCGCGAATCGTCGTGCTGTTGGCCGGCGCGCTCATGGCCGCCTCGGGGTGTTCGCACCATCAGGAGGCCCCCAGGGTTTTCGGGGCGAAGCAGACGTATGACTACCTCCAGAAAGTGGGCCTCGTGCGCGTGCTCATCAACGCAGGCAACAAGGACCGGATTCCGGCGATGATCCGCGGCGAGGACATCACGAAGCTGGGCGCCGAAGGCGTGAAGATCGGCGAATACAAGCACACCCTGTCCGCGCTGTCACCGGAAGGCGTCGACACCGATGCGCTCAAGTTCACCCGGAACTTCGAGGCGATACTCGATTCGTACGCGACCGTGTGCTTCGATTCGGCCGAGCTCTTCCGCGAGATCAAGGAGTCAAACGCCCGGCAAACGGGCCCAGGCGCCCCCCTGCCCCCGATCAGGTATGCTTTGGAGTCCGCTCAAACCGACACGCTCGGGACCGTCGATGCGATGCTCGATTCCGTGGGCCGGATGGACACCACCGCCAAGCCGGGCGGCGTTTTCCTCCAGCCGATCGTGGACAAGGTGCGCGACGATCGCGAAGGGCTGGCGTCGGCAAAGGTGGCGCACCACGATTTCAGCGAGAAGCTGAAGGAGGAGCTCAAGGAGCGCTATCCGGGCCTCGATTGGAGCGCCAAGGAAATCCTTCCATAGCGATGCGGGGCGCGGGCGTGCTGCAGCCCGGCGAAATAGCGGCAGGGCCGCCGTCAGAGAAACATAATGAACGTCGTCATGGTTCATGGCTTCCTCAACACGGGCCGCCAGTTCGGCACCCTGGGAAGGATGCTGGCGTCCCGCGGGCATGCCTGCCACGCGCCGACCCTCCATCCGCGGGACGGAAGGCTCGGGATCCCCGATCTTTCGGCAAAGCTGGCGTCCTTCATCGAGGGAAACATACCCCGGGGAGCACCCCTGGCGCTCGTCGGATTCAGCATGGGCGCGCTGGTCGCGCGCCACTACCTGCAGGCCCTCGGCGGAGCCCAGCGCGCGAAGGCGTACTTTTCCATCGCCGGACCCCACGAGGGAACGAGGAGCGCTTACCTCTACCCCAGCCTCGGCACCCGTCAAATGCGCCCGGGCAGCGCCTTTCTGCTGTCGCTCGCCGCCGGCGCCCGAGCCCTCGAAACCCTTCCAACATTCACCTATCGGACCCCGTTTGACCTCATGGTAATCCCCCATGCGAGCGCGCGCATTCAAGGGTCGGGCGAAACGGTCCTCTGGTGCCCGCTCCATGCCCTCTTGACGCGGGATCGCCAGCTCGGGGCGCATATCGCCGGCGAGCTGGCAACGCTGGAGGCGCGGACGGCCCATCAATCCGGTGAACCGACGCACGAGCCGGCGGTCTGATAGGGGTCTCAGATGAACGGGATCATGCTCAAAGACCCGACTGTCTCCCAGGACGCGGGGCGCCTTCACAAGGAATGCCTCCCGGGCCCAGCCGCCGTCCGCAGGCACGATTGTCACGATGCTCTTTGATCCGCTCAAGCTCCGCGACGTGACGCTCAGGAACCGCATCATGGTTTCCCCCATGTGCCAGTATTCGAGCGAGGACGGCCTAGCGAATGACTGGCACCTGGTGCACCTAGGAAGCCGGGCGGTGGGCGGCGCCGGCCTGGTCCTGACCGAGGCTGCGGCCGTCGAGGGGCGCGGCCGGATCAGCCCCCAGGACCTAGGAATTTGGGAGGACGCGCAGATCGACATGCTGCAGCGCATCGCGTCGTTTGTCCGCGCGCAGGGAGCCGTCGCGGGCGTTCAGCTGGCGCACGCGGGACGAAAGGCATCGACCTCGCGCCCGTGGGAGGGGAACGCGCCCGTCGAGGTCAACCAGGGCGGATGGCGGCCCCTCCTGGCGCCGAGCGCCCTTCCCTTCAAGGACGGTCATCCGGTCCCCGAGGCAATGAGCGCCGACCATATCCGCGCGGTGACGAAGGCCTTCGCCCAAGCCGCCGGGCGCGCCATGGAAGCGGGCTTCCAGCTGCTGGAGATCCACGCCGCGCACGGATACCTGTTGCATCAATTTCTCTCGCCCCTTTCCAACACGCGCACCGATGCCTATGGCGGCGCATTCGAGAACCGGGTCCGGCTGCTGCGCGAGGTCGTGGCAGCCGTGCGGGCCATCTGGTGGGAGCGGCTGCCGCTCTTTGTCCGGATCTCCGCGACCGATTGGGTGGAGGGGGCCGGCTGGGACCTCGAGCAATCCGTCCAATTATCCCGCCTATTGAAGGCGGAGGGGGTGGACCTGATCGACTGCTCATCCGGGGGGACCGTGCCCGACGCGAAGATTCCCACGGGGCCGGGGTACCAGACACCCTTTGCGGAACGAATCCGCCGCGACACGGGAATTCTGACGGGGGCGGTGGGCATGATCACCTCGGCCGAGCAGGCGGAAACCATCCTGCGCACCGGGCAGGCCGATCTTGTCATCCTCGCGCGCGAATTCCTGCGCGATCCCTACTGGCCCCACCACGCCGCCGCCAAGCTTCACGTGAAGATCCCCCCGCCCGTGCAATACGGCCGCGCATTCTAGCGCGTGTTCCAGGGCCTGGAGATGGGCGCCCGGGGCCGGGCAGAACCGAGCAGCCTGAGCCGCTCCCTTGGCGCGGCCAATCGCGTCCTGTCGCCGTTCGCGGACCGAAAAAAAGACCGTCCCTCGACGGCCCTTGAAACTGTGGTCATGGCACGCGACTTCAGGGGCTCATGATCCTGCGGCCGGCAGGGCGATTCTGGTCCAGGCCTCTGCCACCGGGCCCTCCTTGCGGCGCGTTTCGTGGCGGCGGTCATTCTGCCGCCCCCGCTTTTCGTCGCCATGATGTGTTCCTCTGTGGGCCGGGATGATTCATGAGCAAAAGGAGTACGATACCGGGCCGGCGCGCCGGGGGGCCGATGGGGTCATGACCTCAATGACTTTTCGGGTCGCATTGCGGCAGGCCGAAACCAACGTCTCTAAATTAGGAATCGAAGAATCAAAGCGCCTCGAAACCCCGGGGGTCCGTGCCCAAAGCCAATCTACAACACCTTCTACGTCGCTGGGGCATATACGATCGCCTGCGGGAGTCGTTCGCCTACGACTGTTACCAGCGTTTAAGGCACGGCCGGCCGATCGGGTGGCGGCACAATGAGCTTCTCTTCTACCGATCCCTGTTGAGCCCGTATCCCAGCGAGCTGCTGATCTTTGATATCGGAGCACATCGAGGGCAAAGGACCGATGTCTTTCTGGGATTGGACGCGCGCGTGATCGCGGTGGAGCCGGATGCATCCAATCAGAGGGTCCTCGCCGCGAAATATCATCGGATCGGTGCGAGTCGCGTGACCATAGTCGCAAAGGCGATGAGCGATGCCAGCGCGGTCGCGACGATGTGGGTCCACGCGCCCGGCTCCGGCCTCAACTCGCTTAGCAGCAAATGGGTCCAGGCACTGGGAAGTGACGACCGGCGATTCGGAAGCACGGTGGAGTTTGCCGGCCGCCAACAGGTCGAGACGGCGACGCTTGACTCGCTGATAGATGCCTACGGCGTTCCGCATTACATCAAGGTCGACGTCGAGGGCCATGAACCGAGCGTGCTGCGCGGGCTGAGTCGTCCCGTCCCCTTCCTCTCGTTCGAGGTCAATCTCCCTGAATTCCTTCCCGAAGGCATCGAATGCATCGGCATCGTCAGCCGTTTGGCCGAATCCGGTCGCTTCAATTGGTCCAGCGACTGCCAGGGCGGCGCTGGCTTGGCCGAGTGGCTCAACGGTTCCGAATTTGCCGATGCCCTGAGCGCCTGCAGGGAGAAGTCGGTCGAGGTCTTTTGGAGGCGTGAGCCGGCGCGTCCAGGCAACCCGGGTTAGCGCCTCCCGCGGCGTTGCCATGCCCCGACCTGGGGGTCCACGGGCCGGAGTCGAAACTTGCAAAGTTCCAAGATTCACGATAGATGTGACAGTCGCTCAGGAACAATTATTGCCCCGGCGTGAATAAACCACGTTTGCCTATGAAAGCTTGCATACTATTAGCGTGGGCGGCGGTTGCTGTGGCACCCTCCTGCGCATTTGCCTCGAGCAGCGATGTGATCACGGCGGTCTCGTCACGAACAAGCGACGACTACGTTCGCATCAAGCTCGCCGACGGCACGTTTCAGCCCGAATCCTATGCGTTTGGAGAAGGCGGTCACCTGACCGGCACGATAAGCGATGCCACGATCGACAGGATCAGCTTCATGGAAATGGCGCGAACCGTTGCCGTTCCTCTCGCGGACCAGCATTACGTCCCGACGAAGGACGCCAAGACGACCAGGCTCCTTATCCTGGTGTACTATGGCATGACCGGCACGCCGGGAAGCACCAACGAGTCGATAGCGATGCAAAATCTGCAACGAGCCTCGGGCAACGCCGCCGCGGCAAAGGAGACGAACGCGGCGGCCGCAGCTGCAGCAGCCACGGTCCCCTCCTCGGGGTCGGGAATGGCCTGCGGCCATTTTGATCCGTCAATCTCATCCAGCGTGGTTGCCGACCAGATAGATTCGGACAATGCCATGACGGGCGCCATGGCCATGGTCGCGGCCGAGAACCGCAGCCGAGATCAGATCAATGCCCAGAATGCCGCGTTGCTCGGCTATGACACGTTGTGGAGCGCGGCCGCGGCCTACCAGGGGACGCCTCTCGCCTACCGCCGTCAGGATCTGGCCAATGAGCTCCAGGAGGGCCGCTACCTGGTGGTCCTGATGGCCTATGACTTCCAGGCGATGTGGAAGCAAAAGAAGCACAAGCTGCTTTGGGAAACGCGTTTCAGCGTCCGCCAGCGCGACCATGATTTTGAAAAGGATCTCTTGGTGATCGCGCAGAACGCCTCGCAGTATTTCGGCCAGGACACCCATGGGCTGGTTCGCAAGGCGCTTCCCGAGGGCCGCGTCGACATCGGCGAGCTGAAGACGCTGGCCTCCAACTCGGAGAAGTAACCGCGCCCCAAGGAGCCGGTGCATATCAGGGCCGCCTTTCTGATGGGATGGGCGGCCGCCATCGCGGCCCCGGTCGGCGCGGGCCCTTTCAGCCTCGTTTCCGAATCGGAGAAGCTGACCGCGGTATCCTCGCGGGACTACAACGGATACGTTCGCACCCGACTCGCGGACGGCTCGTTCCAGCCCGAGGCATTCGCCTTTGGGGAGGGAGGTCAAATCGATCCGCCGGTCTTGATTGTCAGCGATCCCACTATCGACAACCTGGGCTTTGACGCGGTTGCGCGAACGATCGCGGTCCCGCTCGCTCGCCAAAACTACGTGCGGGCTCGCGACCCAAACACGACACGGCTCCTGATCATGGTTTTTTGGGGAAGGACCGCGGGCTCCGTCAACACGAGGGATGGGGATTCGGTTGACTGGCTCGACTCCTGGAACGCCTCCCTCTTGGGGTTCAATTCCGGCGGCTTTTCTGAATTGTCCTTTCAGCCCAGCATTCCCGGCTACAGCCGCGATTTCAGATCGTCCCTGCTCGAACTTTCACATCACGACGTCATGGACGACCTTACCGTCAACCGCTATTTTGTCATATTGCGGGCATACGATTTCCAATCTCTCTGGAGGCAAAAGACGTTGAAGCTGCTATGGGAGACACGATTCAGCCTGTCTGAGCGCCGGCACGATTTTAAGGAGGACCTCCCGGCCATGGCTCAGTGCGCCGGGCTGTATTTTGGCAGGGACACCCACGGTCTGGTCCGGATACCGCCGATACCGGAGGGCCACATCGAAATAGGCGACCTGAAGACCCTCGGCGAGGCGCCGGACAGGTAGATCCGGGTATCTCCGCGATGGCTCGCAGGGGCCGACGAAATGACTTCGCTCTGCGCCGACGCCGTTACGTTCCCGAGGAGGGTTTCTCAGCCCTCCAGACATAGGCTGCGGACAGAATCGAGTCAGACGCTGGTTGAGGATATCCAATCACGGTTCCAGCCCTCGTCGAATGCGGGTGCGTGCAACCATCCAGCCGGTAAGACAAAACAACGAGCGAAGGTGCCAACGGCGTTATATGCTTGGCTCGAAGATGTTAAGCGGATTCTCCGCCCCGTGGCACGGAGCGTGCGTCAGTGCCTTGGAATTCCCCAAGTTCTGGAACAAGCCATGAAAATACCCCGAGGAGCCCCCTTCCCCTGGACTTCGACTGCGATGCGATTCCTGATACCTGCCCTGGCCATCGGCGGCGTGAAGGCCCGTGCGACGGACAGCGTGCGAGACACAAAGCCGGTGATGTTGGAACCGGTAACGGTCAACGAAGCAAAGACGCACACGCTTTTCATGGGCGCCGACATCTCCGTCAACCTCGACAAGGACATCTATCCCGTCCGCGGCATCCACGGCTCAAATTGGGTGATCGTCATCAACGGACAGGACAAGCTTGTATCCGCAAAGGAAGCGCCGCTGAACCTCAAGATCACGCCGTCCCTCAAGTTGACGGAGGTATCTGCGACGATCCTGGGATTCAAGCGACAGGCCGCATACTCCTTCAACAACGACCCCAGCGTGCGGATGTCGAGGACGCTTTCCCAATCGGCACTCACCAACGCGATGCTCCTGGGCGCCTCGCTGGACGCGCAGCATGTGGCCGACACCGAAAGCAACAAGGCTTTGGGACCTTCCGCCATTTTTGCCGACTCGGACAACCAGTTCGGTGAAAATGCCCTGTTATTCACCGCCCAGATCGCAAATGCCACGCTCCACGAGCCCAAGGCCGCGCCGGGGCAGCTTTTTCCGCCACCAAACCCGAACGTCCCGTCGACGTTCGATGGGCTGGAGGGGCAAGCGCTCGCCGTTACGGTCGCCAATCAGAACGCCGCTTCCGCAGCGAATCAGACGAAGAATGGCGATGAACCGACCGGCCGTCTCCTGACGCAGGGCCTGGATGCGATGGATGTCGAGTTTGAGATCTCATCGCCCAGACGTCTGCAAGATCCCTATGTGGTCACGATAGCTCGTTTTCATCCGGCGGGAACAAAGCCGGGCATCCTCCAAAGCCTGGTGTACGGCAAGTCCCTGAATCCGATAGACTCACATTTTGGCCGTGTCCACTTCATCGAGGACGGATTCCCCTTCAACTACGAGTTGATCGAATTTCAGATCCACATCTACAACCACGGGCAGGAGATTGCGACGAACGAATCGCAAAAGCGTGTGGAGCTGACCCGGGACGAGGCCTTCGAATACATCAAGATAGAATACATCAGCGCGCACAAGGGCGACACGCTTCCAGCGGAGCCCGCGCTGGGGAGATTGCCCGCCGAGCTGCCCCTTCGTCTCGCCGCGGGGAAATACGGCGAGACGTTCTATACCGTGGTATCGAAGGACGGCGTGGCGGACGAACCGTTCGCCGACGCCGCATGCTCGACGAAGATCGATGATCCATTTCTGGAATCGGTTGTGAGGAGCCTGCGCTTCAAGCCCGCCCTCGCCCACGGCAAGCCGGTTGAGGGGATCGCCTCGGTAAACCTTTCCAAACTGCAGATCTGAGCGAGCCGGCGGCAGGATCGCCAACCGGCCGCTCCCGAGCCACGGGGTCGGCGCGAACGACCCCGGCGCGACGAAACATCCACAACGCACGCGGCCCCAGGGAACCCCCCTAAGCATTGGCGCCCAGCGGCCACCCGTTCCGCGCCGCCCTTGCACGCCATCCGCGAGAACCTACGGTGTCGGCAGTGAATGTTTCAGCCCAGTTCCCCGAGGAGCAATCCAGTGCCGGCACGTTTGAGCGACAGGAAGACGCCTTCAGGGACCGTGTGAGCACCGACCCGGCGGGCCCCCGCCCCGCGGGGGTTGGCCGGTATCATCTCTATGTTTCCCTCGCATGCCCCTGGGCCTGCCGGACGGTCATCGTGAGGCTTCTTGCCGGGCTTGAGTCCGCCGTCGGAATGACGGTCGTCGATCCCATCCGGGACGAGCGTGGATGGGCTTTCCGCGATGGCCCGGGATACTCCGCCGATCCTGTCAACGGCTTCGCATTCCTGAGCGAGGCCTACGAGGCGACCAAGCCGGGTTACCGGGGCCGAGTGACCGTCCCGGTGCTCTGGGATAAGGTGAAGCGGCGGATCGTGAACAACTCGGAGGACGACATATGCCGGATGTTCAATGATTCCTTCGCCGGCCTCGGCAACAGGGGGATCGACCTGTTTCCCGCCGCGATCGAACACGACCATGCGGAACTCGCCCGCTTCATCTACGAGAACGTCAACAACGGGGTCTATCAGGCGGGTTTTGCGACGACGCAGTCGGCTTACGAGCAGGCCTGCCGACGGGTGTTTTCGGCGCTGGACGCGTTGGAGGACCGGCTGGCGTCAAGGCGCTTCCTGTTTGGCAACCGGATCGTCGAGGCGGACTGGCGGCTCTTCTGCACTTTGGTGCGCTTCGACGCCGTTTATCACGGCCACTTCAAATGCAACATCAGGCGCATTGTCGACTATGCCAACCTGCAAGGTTACCTGCTCGATCTCTACCAGCAGCCAGGCATCGCCGGCACGGTGAATTTTGACCACATCAAGCGGCATTATTATTACACCCACACCGGGATCAATCCGACGCGAATCGTCCCAGTCGGCCCGGCGCTTGACATGACCAGACCGGCCGGGCGTTTTCCAATGCCCGACGGCGGATAGTCGCGTCCGCGAATGCGAGGTTGCCGCTCGAGCCCCTGGGGTCGGTCGTTTTCCCCGACGGTTGTAGCGCAGGATATTTGGGCTCCCTTGGGGAGGCCGCCGGATCGCGCCCTCCCTCGGCTTACCGCTGGCAAATGCCTAGGTCCTCCGCATTCTGGCGGCCTCACGCCCCCTTTCATGCCTCCAGAAATTTCACCGGACAAGAAGGCCACGGAATACCTGGCGAATGAACGAACGTTTCTCGCCTGGATCCGCACGTGCGTCGCGGTCATCAGCCTTGGATTTGTGGTGGCGCGATTTGGCGTCTGGCTGCGGGAACTGGCCACCCAGATCAACCCCAAGGTGGAGACCGAGAGAACCAGCTTTTCTCTCTTCGTGGGCGTGGCCATGATGGCTCTCGGCGGCGCACTCACCCTCATGGCGGCATGGCGCTACCGCGCGATCAATCGAGCGATCGATCGGGGCGAGTTTCAGGCTGACAGGGGGCTCGTCACCGTCGTCACAATCTCGGTCGCGTTGCTGGGTGTGGTGATGATCGCGTACCTGTTATCGACTGCAAAGCACCTCTGATCGTGTGGAATCCGCTCTTGGGCAACGCGGAAGCCGGGTGACGGCCCTTTCCCGTAGGAAAGGGGAATTGCCTCGTCTTCGCCCGTCATGGACGGATGGCTTGCCGCACGCATGGGGCGCCTGAAATCATTCCGGATCCCCAGTCATGCCAGGATCGAGAAGTAAATGATCCTGTTATCTTCCTGAGGCCCGACCCTCAACCAATTCCAAGTTTCAATGCTTTCCCCGAATGCAATGCCCACGCAATCGCCGGACGGCGACACGAGGCTACCCACTATTTCTTACTGCTTGTGGATGTTGTCGTCGGCGGCGGATCTCCGCCAATCATGTAAGTGTCGACGGCCCCACCTTTCGGATTCTTCTTGGACTTGAGATCCTTGAATTTGACGCCGGGCTTCGCCTTGGTTTTCCTAATTTTGGAGGCCATATTATTTTCGGGTTGTGACGTTGTGGAGAAGGCCTCCTCATTCGCTCGCATTTGTCAATCGCAATACCAATGGAGCGGAGGGTTTCGTCTGCCGAATCCTTGGAAAAGGTCCATCGGATGGTCAGCGTATTTGCACAAGTCGGCTGCGTTTTGCTGATACCTGGGGCCTTTGCGCGCGCATTGCTCATTGCTCATTAAATCAGGAACCCCTATCCCGCGCCTCGCGCCTGTCCGGAAGGCGAAGTGGCCGGTAGTCGCGGCTGGAGCGGCTCTGGCGATTGCCGCGATCTTTGCCTACGGCCGGACCCTCTCTGTTCCGCTGGTCTTTGACGACGGGTCCTCGATCCCTGACAATCCCACCATCCGGCGCCTTGGAACCGCGCTCTTTCCCCCGCCCGATGCCACGGTAAGCGGTCGGCCGATCCTGAACCTTTCGCTCGCGATAAACTACGCTGTCAGCGGAACCGCCGTCTGGAGCTATCACGCCGCGAACCTGGCGATCCATATCCTTGCCGGGTTGACGCTCTTCGGGATCCTTCGGCGCGCGCTCATGCCGGTGAACGGCCGGGCCGCATGGGGCATCGCCTTCTCCGCTGCGCTGCTCTGGATCGTCCACCCCATCCTGACCGAATCGGTCACGTACACGATCCAGCGCGCGGAATCGCTGATGGGGCTGTTCTATCTTCTGACCTTATACTGCTTCATTCGCGGAGCCGAAGTGGAGCGTCCAAGAAGGCGGCTTTGGAACGGCCTTTCCATCGCCGCCTGCCTCCTCGGCTCGGGCACCAAGGAGGCGATCGTCTCGGCGCCGCTCATTGCCCTTCTCTATGACCGCACGTTCATCGCCGGCTCCTTCCAGGCTGCATGGAGGCTTCGCCGATGGACCTATGCCGGCCTCGCCGCGAGCTGGATCGTCCTCGCCGTTCTTGTCATCTCCAATCACGGCAGGCAAGGGAGCGCGGGCTTCCATTCCGGCGTCTCGGTCTTTAGCTATGCGTTGACCCAGTTTCCGGCGATTGTCCATTACTTGGGGCTCTGCTTCTGGCCGAGAACGCTGATCTTTGACTACGGCAACGGCCTTGAGGCGCATACGCTTCGGGTAGTGCCATCCGTGTTGATCGTCACTGGGCTTGTGGCGGCGACCGTGTGGGGCCTTGTCCGGCGGTCCGCCGTCGGATTTTTGGGGGCAGCCTTCTTCGCCATTCTCGCGCCGACATCCAGCATAATCCCGGTTGCCACCGAGACAATGGCAGAGCAGCGAATGTACCTGGCGTCCATTCCCGTGGTCGTGCTGGTGGTTCTGGGAATCTACAGGTTGCTGCATCGCGCAGCCTTTCCGGTCGCCGTCGCCATTGCCTCGGTGCTCCTTTGGACCACCTGGCATCGGAATGAGACGTACCAAAGCGAAGAGAGTCTATGGGCCGACACGGTGGCCAAGCTCCCTGAGAATGAACGGGCGCGCTACAACCTCGGGTCCGTCCTGGAGAGAATGCCAGGCCGAATGAACGAGGCGATCGCCCAACTCGAGGAGGCGGTGCGCCTGAGGCCCGATTATCCGAAGGCCCAAAACAATCTGGGGAATGCCCTGTTATCAATCGGCCGCACGCACGAGGCAGTGCCCCATTTTGAGGAGGCGCTGCGCCTGAGGCCTGATTTTGCCGAAGCCCATAACAACCTCGGGAATGCCCTTGGATCCATGGGCAGCACGCATGATGCGATTGCACACTATGAGGAAGCGCTGCGCCTAAGGCCCGATTATGCTGAGGCGCATAACGGCCTGGGCGTCGCCCTAAAGAATGTTCCCGGCCGCGGGAATGACTCGGTGGCCCAATTTGAGGAAGCTCTTCGCCTGAATCCGGGCTTCTACCAGGCGGAATTCAATCTGGGGACCGCTCTCAAGGCGATGGGGCGCATCACGGAAGCGATCGAACACTACGAGGAAGCGTCGAGCCTGAAGCCGGACGATCCGACCATCCATTTTTATCTTGCCGGCGCGCTTCTCCAGGTCCCGGGTCGAACCGACGAGGCAACCGCTCAGCTCAGGGAGGTCCTGCGCCTTCAGCCGGGAAACGAGCCGGCCCGCCGGGTTCTGGACAAGATTGAGGCGCTCCCGCACTAATGGCGCCGGATCCAGGCACTTTCCCTCAAGTCAGCGGGGAAAAAATATCGCAGACATGAATCGTGATGAGGAGGTTCATTCGAATCTTGCCAAAGATGCCTTTGCCGGCACCGCCGCCTTCTATGCTCGGTACCGGATTCCCTATCCCAAGAGGCTCCTGGCGGACCTGGCTGAAGGATCGGGCGTCACGGGAAACGGACGCCTGCTCGCTTTGGCGCACGGACCCGGCCGCGTGGCCCTGGCGATTGCCTCCTCATTCCGGGAAGTACTGACCGTCGATCTCGAGCCCGAGACGATCGAGGCGGCGCAGCAGATGCAGGTTGGGAACATCAGGTGGATCGTCGGCAGGGCCGAGCAGCTGGCGGTCAACGCCGCGAAATTGCTTGTCAGCCGATTTTGATCAAACCGTAATACCCCCTCTTTGCCGTCTGATTGGGCGAGGGCGCGGTAGCCAAGTGGTAAGGCCGAGGTCTGCAAAACCTCTATGCGTCGGTTCGATTCCGACCCGCGCCTCCAATCTTAACTGTCTCTACAACAATGCTTTTTGAGGGATGCGGCACCTGACTGGAACAGAACTGCAACATTTTCTGGATGCGCCCATCGAGTCAA
>Ga0182015_10002250_pt1 | contig 23816 bp, 21 predicted proteins | sample 712P3MmetaG_FD_120478 | JGI IMG/M metagenome (GOLD analysis project Ga0182015, IMG submission 120478) | Permafrost microbial communities from Stordalen Mire, Sweden - 712P3M metaG | ecosystem: Environmental > Terrestrial > Soil > Wetlands > Permafrost | place: Sweden: Stordalen | collected...
ACATTTGACTGAACTATAACCGTCTGCTAGGGTAGTCGCGGAGTTGTGTCTGGGAAGCTCATTTGCGCGGGAGAAGCGATGGCAGCGAAGGCCGCCAGACTGCCATTTCTAATCGATAGACCAAAACGATTAAAAATCGCCGTAAACCCACAGAATACAAAGAGTCGAGGTCATTTCTAATCGTATGAAGATTAGGGGGCCTTCAAGTCGCGAAAACAGGGCCGTTCGTCGCGCCGGCATCTCCGATTTCAGGAGTCCGATGGACTCCACCGGAGTCCTGGGATCGGACTTGCCGGCGGTTTTCGCTTTTCCTGGTCGGATGCCATTCGGAACGCCAAATGACCACCGGCCGAGCGCAACCTTCACCAGTGTCCAGAAATTTTGCAATTGCTTCCCAGCCCAAATCTTGATTAGAATCCCGTCTGGTCCCCTCCAAGAATTCACTCGATTCGAGGAGGAGTAATGCGAACCACCCCCCGGTTCACAGCTTGGCGCACTGGATTGCTTGTTGGTTCCCTGCTGCTCGTTCCCTCGCTCTTCGCTCAGACAAATCCGCCGCCATCCGATCCGCACGAGATGGTGACGCACCAGCCGCGCATACTCACCAAACCAGCCGATCGCAACGCCGCATTCGATCTGCTGGAGCGCGCCCGGAAAAATTACAATCTCACCGACGTCGCAACTCCCTACGCTCTCAAAGTCTCGTTCACGACAAACGGCGCCAGCCAGAACGAGGGTGAAGGAACGATGGATGAAGAAGCCTCGGGATCGCAACAACGGTGGGTGGCGCAGCTCGGCGATTCGCTGACGCTGCGGATTCAGGACGGAAATCACACTTACGGCACCAATCCCGCCGAACCAGTTCCACTGCGCGTTCAAATGGTCCGCGCCGCACTCCTTTGGCCCGTCGCACGGCAAGTGGGCGCGTACGCGATTCGCGCCGCGGATGTGAAGCACGACGGAGGCGAGATGAGGTGCCTGTTGCTCAGCGGCGCTGTTCCGCCGCATGCCGCGCCGCGCTCCTGGTACGAAACTGAATATTGTGTCGACCCCGCGACTGGCCTATTACAGACGTGGTCGGAAGCGCCGGGAATTTTCGCGGTCTACGATTACAACGGCGCCTCGGAATTTCACGGCCACACGATAGCGCGGCAAATCTCAATTTATGAAGAAGGCCGCCTCGCCGTTCAAGCTCACGTTGAAAGCCTCGAAGACGCAAAAGATCTCGATCCGAATCTTTTCAAGCCGACGCCGGAAATGGTTGATGCCGGCGGATCGTTCGCGCTCGGGTCGCCCGATCGCTTCCCGATGCGCGTCGATCCTTCCGATGCGCCGACGTCAACTTACTTCCAGCCGGTAATCGTTCACGCAATTCTCGATGCACAGGAAGGCCGCGTGCTCGACGCGGAAGCGTTGCAAAATTCCTATCCGGATTTGAGCCGTGCGGCGATGGATCTGGTGAGGAATACTTCGTTTGAGCCGTCAGGACTTCAGCAGGAAGTTTTCATCAACGTGCAATTTCACATGCCCGCCGCGGAAGCGGGCGGCCCGCCAATCTTCCACTCGCCGGTGCATTGGGAAATCTGGGATCACCGGGACAAAGTTCTCCCGGTGCGAAGGCCGCCGCGTACGTAAGATATTTTCAACGAATAGGAAATTATAAGGCCTGACCCTCGAACGCGGTCTGCACAGGCGGCCGCGTCTGAGGAGTTGGCGAAGTTGGTTTCGCCGCCGGCGATGCCGCTGGTGTTGGTGACGTCGTCGGCGAAGTCGTCGGTGAATTTGGAGAATTTGTATCCTGTAGCGGCGCCGCTTCGATGCTGTTCGCCGGAATCATGTTCGGCGAATTGTCGTTCGCGCCGGAATCAGGATATGCATACGAGTTCGGCGAAGCATTGTTGTCGCCGCTTCCCGAATCGCCGGGACCGTAAGGCGGAGGATATGGCCCGACGGTATTCGCTGGCGGATAGTAATAATTTCCAGGCCACGGAGCGTAGTACCCATAACCCGGACCCCACGCACCGCCCCAACCCCACCATGGATTCCAATACCATGGATTCCATCCCCAACCGAGTCCCCATCCAAATCCCCAACCAAACCCCCAACCAAATCCGCCCCAGCCGAAACCGCCGCCATACCCGTACCCGCGGCCACCATACCCAAATCCGCGGCCGCCGAATCCATATCCGCGCCCGCCGAATCCAGACGCAAAGCGATTGCCCGTCAGCGAAACGGATCCGAATCGCGACCCAGGAGAAGACGACGCGCCAACGCGGCCGCCGAACGTCGTGCTGCCGAATCGCGTGCCGCCCAATGAAGTTGCCGAAGTTGATCGGCCAAATGTCGAGCCGCTTGCATGATTGTTCGCGAAATTCGACATCGCGCGCGATGAAGAAATCGCTGACGATCTCGATCCAACCGAGCCGCGACTAAATGAATTCACGCCGCCGCTTCCGAACGAGTGAAACGCGCTCGAGTTCGTGGTGCCAGTGCTGCGCGCGCCACCAAACGATCGCGACGAACCTTCCGCTGCGCCAGCGCTCCGTGCCGAGCCTGCTCCAGACGAGCCGCCGAAATTCCGGGCCGAAAAAGATTGGGTCGCGCTACTGGAGCGATTCCCGAAGGAATGCCACTGGCCATCGGAATTGGCATAACTGCGCGCGCCGGAAGTGGACGAAACTCCGCCTCTGCTTCCGTTCATCCCACTGGACGCACTGGGACGAGAACCGCCGTAACTGTTCGAGCCGCCCGGACGCGCAGAGTATCCGCGCGAGCCGCCGTAAGCGCCGCCGTAACCCGGAATTGACGATCGTCCGCCGCCGTATGAATCCGAGCCTCCGCGGCTCGAACCAGCGCGAGAGCTCCCGCCGCCACGGACACTGCCGCCGCTCGAGTGCGAGCTGCCGCCTCCACCACCTCCTCCGTGGAATCCGCCACCACCGTGAGACCCGCCGCCCCCGCCGCCGTGGCCTCCGCCTCCATGCTGCGCAAACGCAGGAGAGGGCGCAAAAATGAAAAGTAGACTCGCAGCGGAAAGGATAAAAACATTTCTCAAGGCAGAATTACTCATCTCAGCCTCCCAATGCTCGGTGGCGCGAGACGCCGGGCCGTCCAAATCGTGCACTCATTCTACCGAATTAGACGCTCGATGCAATCTCGGAGTTGCGCCTCTTTAATAGATAGCGCGCCATTTACCGGGGCGCTCGAAGTCGCGAACCTCGCCACTTAGGTTAAACACGCGCGGGCGAATTTAGTTTCTGATGGTGCGAAAGGATTTCATATGAACGCGTTAGGAGGAATTTCGCAGTGGCCGCATGTTCCAGAGCTGCCGAAAAGCCTTGCTGGCAGAAAACCAGTATCCAACAGCGCGGCGAGCCGCCCGCCCACGTGCCAAGATTTGCGATCGCGTTGCGAACTGGCGAGTTAAGGAACTTTGGAGCGAACTACGGCGTATCTTAAGTCAGACTACGGGCGATTCATGGGTAAAGAAGAGACATAAGGGAAAATATGAAAACGCTGACGACTTCGCAAGGACGTGATCGGAATTCTCGCGCTCGATTCAATTTTGCGGCAGCTCTCGCTATCTTCGGGGCTTTCTGCCTGATGCTAGCTATCGCGACCCTTTCTGCGGCCGCACAAGATGAGAGCGGCAAAGGCGCCGGAATCTACGTTGGCGCGGATGCGAACTCAAAAGATGTGGGCTTGCCGATATATCCAGGTGCGCGGCCACACAAAGATAAAGATAACGACACGCCCGCGACCAAGCTCGGACTCTGGGGAGGCTCGTTCGCGTTCAAGATTGCCGTGATAAAAATGGAATCGAACGATTCGCCTGACAAAATTGCGATGTTCTACAAGAAGGCGCTCGCGAAATACGGGCCGGTGTTGGACTGCACAAACAACTCCTCGTCGAAGAGCGACGACGAAAAGAGCGAATCATCGAAGAAGCTCGAATGCGGCGACGACAAGCCCGACGCCGGAGGAATGCTCTTCAAATCGGGGACGAAGCAAAAACAGCACATCGTCGGTGTTACACCGAGCGGCACGGGCTCCGTATTTCAACTCGTCTACGTGCAAGTACCCGAATCCGATAAAGACAAATAGCCTTCATAACTGCGCGGCAGCTGAGCGGGCTGGTGACGGCAAAAACCAACGAAAACAGGTTGGGGACAGAAACTGGGCGTAAGTGTCAGCACGTTGGGGCGCAGCAAGTTTCCGGAGTCACCTCCGGTTTCGGTTTCGCGGCGCGAACGAAGGCGCTCATGAATTTGCCGTCTACTTGCGGCGCGATTGCTTCGACGTCAACGCCTTTTGCTGACAGAAACGCGCGCGCGTCCTCGACGCGATAGATGCGCGTGGGTTCGACTTCAATCCGCTCGAAGCCAGCGCCGGAAAGTTTTTGGCGATATTCGCTTTCGTCCAGAGCTCCTGCCACGCATCCGACCCAAAGGAGGACACTTTCGCGAATTTGCGGCGCGATTTCGCCGCGCGTGACGACGTCGGAGATCGCGAATCGGCCACCAGGTTTCAGGACGCGAAATGCTTCGCGCAGGACGGCGTCCTTGTCGGTGGAGAGATTGATCACGCAATTTGAAATGATGACGTCAACCGAATTATCGGGCAGGGGGATGTGCTCGATCTCGCCTCTGAGGAATTCCACATTTTCGGCGCCGGCTTTGCGCTTGTTCTCGTTGGCAAGGGCGAGCATTTCGCCGGTCATGTCGAGGCCGTAGGCTTTACCCGTTGGGCCGACGCGCTTAGCGGAAAGCAAAACGTCGATGCCGCCACCGGAGCCGAGGTCGAGTACGACTTCCCCGGGACTGAGCATGGCCAAGGGCGTCGGATTTCCGCAGCCGAGCGACGCACCGAGAGCTGCTTCGGGAACCTGCTGCTTCTGGGATTCATCGTACAGATTGGAAGTAATCGGATCGCAACACGCTTCGGTTGCGGAAGCGGCGCCGCAACACGAACTGCCGCCGGAATGAACGCGAAGCGCGGCTTCGCCGTATTTTTCCTTTACGATGTCCTTGATGTTTGGAGTTTCCACGAATTTCTCCTATTTGCAGATCTCGACGATGTCTCGGGGCTTCAACGCTTTGTTTCGCGTGCAGCATTCGGCATACAGAAATTGCAGAATTTCTTGGAGCGATTCGGTGTTGGCCGTGTAGCGCAGGAACGTGCTTTCGCGCTGCACGCGGACCAGGTCTTCATTTTTCAGCTTGTCGAGGTGATGAGAGAGCGTGGAATTCGGGATATCCAATTCTCCCTGAATGTCGCCGACGACGAGGCCTTCCGGATGCGCCGAGAGGAGCATCTGCATGATGCGCAGGCGCGGCTCAGTGCCCATGGCGGAAAACATGTCGGCGTACTTGGCGACGCGCTGGCTATCTTTCTTGGCTTGGGCGATGAGTTTAGATTGGGCGGCGGACATATTTCGATATTTGCAGCAATATGGGTGGGTGTCAAGGCTGAATTATCGAACGCTCGAGACCTGGACTTTGGATCAGCCTGTGCCGCTTGGCTGATTGGGGGAGCGGCCGGCCTGCCGGCCAGCCCTACGATTACTTTGATCGAGTGGACGACAGTTCTGGTATGTCTCGCCGCGACTGGCGCGTGACAGATGACTCCGGCGCTGATGCGTCGGCGAAGCTGAGTTAGAATGAAATCCATGCGCAGGCTTGGTTTCTTGCTTTTCTTCGCACTTTTCGGTGCGCCGCTACATCTGCAGGCGCAGCAGCCTGGCGTAGCTCAAGATTCGAAATCAGCGCAACACTCGCCGGCATCGAATCAGGCGCCTGCGTCAGATGCCGATGCGGAAGTATCGGTTCACGAGAATGTCGCGTACGGATCGGTGAGCGGCCATGACTTGCTGCTTGACGTTTACGAGCCCACGGAATCCAGCGCGCGTCCTCGCCCTGCGGTGCTGCTGATTCACGGCGGCGGGTGGACGAGCTTTGACAAGGACACGATGCGGAATATGGGGAAGTTTCTTGCGCGCTCGGGATTCGTCGCGCTTTCGGTGGACTATCGCTTGCTGCAAGGCACGGACAATCGCTGGCCGGCGCAATTGGACGATGTGCAGCGTGCGGTGCGGTGGGTAAGGGCGAACGCTGCAAAGTATGGCGTCGATCCCGATCACATCGGAGCGTTCGGCCATTCCGCTGGGGCGCAATTGGCGGCGCTTCTGGGGATGGAAAATACACGGGATAACTCCGATGCGGCGCTCGCGAAATACTCGAGCCGCGTGCAAGCTGTGGTGGACGTGAGCGGGCCGACCGATTTCACGACGACGCGAGACGCCGGCGACGAATCGTTCCTGGCGATCTTCTTCGGCGCGGACCTTACGACGCATCCGGAAGTTTGGCGCGACGCGTCGCCGGTTTTTCACGTCGCGAAAGGCAACGCGCCGTTTCTGATATTGCACGGCACGCAGGACACGGATGTGCCGATCGCGCAAGCGGAGGAGCTTTACGAGAAGCTGCAGGCTGCGGGAGTGCCCGTTCAACTGATAAAACTCGATGATGTGCATACCTTCCGGACGCCGGAGGCCAGGGCGCGATTGGTGTTTGAAACGCTTGAATTCTTCCAGCGGTATCTCGTCGTTGGAAAATAGCTTCGAGGGATACATCAGACTATTCTCAGGGCTTAAAAGCCCGTCGACGGCGAGATTTTCCTTCGCTGGACTTAAGTCCAGCTTCCCCCTGCTGAAGCAGGGGCTCCCACCGAAAGGCGCGCCCGGGTTAGCAGCAAAAGTGGCGTGAAGGGATCGCTTCATTGCCAAACGATCTCGGCCCTCGGACTAATTACGAAGACTATTTGGTTGGATTAACCGGCCAACTAGCGACTGCGATATTCCACGCGCGGTACAAGGTCGCGGGCAGGATGCCCGCGCCACGATTCGCGTTCGCGTATGGCAATTATGATATCGTTTCCGGCTTGCTGAGGCGCGTGAGAGTGCGCGACACTACTGTCATCACGGCGCGTATCATTACAATGCAAATTGCGGCGAAGCGAAATCGTTTCGACGGTTGCGGCGCCGCGATGGAATCATCCGAGGAGCTCAACGGTGAGCAAGTCTGCGTATAACGGGATTGCCGTTCCGGCCGAAGGCAAGGCGATTGAATTTAGCGGCGGCAAATTTCATGTTCCTGATAAGCCGATTCTGCCGTTCATCGAGGGCGACGGCACGGGGCGCGACATTTGGAAGGCGTCGCGACGCGTGTTTGACGCGGCGGTCGAGAAAGCTTACGGCGGGAAGCGGCAGGTGGCGTGGCTGGAAGTGCTGGCGGGCGAAAAGGCGTTCAACTCGCTGAAGGAATGGCTGCCGCAGGAAACCGTGGACGCGATTCGCGATTTTCGCGTGGCCATCAAGGGCCCACTAACGACGCCGGTGGGCGGCGGGATTCGGTCGCTCAACGTGGCGCTGAGGCAAATTATGGATTTGTATGCGTGCGTCCGGCCGGTGCGTTATTTCGCCGGCGTTCCCTCCCCCGTGCGCCATCCCGAACGCATGAATGTGGTGATTTTCCGCGAGAATACGGAAGACGTTTATGCGGGAATCGAGTGGAAATCGGGGACGCCCGAAGTGAAAAAGCTGATCGATTTTCTGAATAATGAAATGCTCAAGGGCGGGAAGAAGCGCATCCGCGAAGATTCCGGCGTGGGCATCAAGCCGATGTCACCGACGGGAACGAAGCGGCTGGTGCGCCGCGCGATCCAACACGCGATCGAGCACAAACGCCGCATCGTGACGCTGGTGCACAAGGGCAACATTCAGAAATTTACCGAAGGCGCGTTCCGCGATTGGGGCTACGAACTGGCGACGCAGGAATTTCGCAACGAAATCGTGACGGAGCGCGAGAGCTGGATTCTGGATAATAAGGATCGCGACGCGAATCTTTCCGTGGAGCAAAATGCCGCGATGATCGAGCCGGGGCTCGAGCGCGGCACTGAGGATTTTCGCAAGCAGCTTTATGCGGAAGTGAAGCAGACACTGGATGCGATTTATCCATCGCACGGGCGCGGACAGTGGAAGGATAAAATTCTCGTGAACGACCGCATCGCGGATTCCGTGTTCCAGCAGGTGCTGCTGCGCGCGGATGAATATCAAGTGTTTGCGACGCCGAATTTGAATGGCGATTATCTTTCGGACGCTTGCGCGGCGCAGGTGGGTGGACTGGGAATAGCGCCGGGTGCAAATATCGGGGACGGATTCGGCGTTTTTGAAGCGACGCATGGCACGGCGCCGAAATATGCGGATAAAGACGTGATTAATCCGAGTTCAGTGATGCTGTCGGGCGCGATGATGTTTGATTTTATCGGGTGGGGCGAAGCGGCGAAGCTGATCGAAGAAGGAATTGCGCGGGCGATCCAGCAAAAGCGGGTTACGTACGATCTCGAGCGATTGATGGACGGCGCGACAAAGGTGAAAACGTCGGAGTTCGCCGCGGCGATTGTCGAGAATATGCAAGGCGCACGCACCTCGGATTAAAGCGCGGCTCGATTTATGCGGGTGGATGAGCCGCTCGATGTTTTTCGTAGTTCCCGGAGGATAGTTCGAATGCGGAAGAAAGTTACGGTGGTGGGTGGTGGTTTCGTCGGGTCGACGACGGCGCAGCGAATTTTGGATTCGGGCATCGCCGATGTCGTGCTGACGGACATTCTTGATGGGGTTCCGGCGGGCAAGGCGCTCGACATGCTGGAATCGGGGCCGATTCTCGGCAGCGATTCGCACGCGGCGGGGATTTCGACGGGCTCGGGAGATTATCGCGAGACGGCGAACAGCGACATCGTGGTGATTACCGCGGGATTTCCGCGCAAGCCGGGGATGAGCCGCGATGATCTGTTGAAGGCGAATTATGACGTGGTCAAAGCGGTGGTCGAAAATGTGGTGAAGTTTTCGCCGAACGCGATTTTGATTCTGGTGACCAATCCGCTCGATGCGATGGCCCAGGCGGCGTACAAAATCAGTGGCTTTTCGAAAAATCGTGTGATCGGCATGGCTGGTGTGCTCGATTCGGCGCGGATGAGCACGTTTGTGGCGGCGGAGCTGGGCGTTTCGGTCGAAAACGTGCACTCTTTTGTTCTCGGCGGGCACGGCGACGATATGGTGCCGCTGGCGCGTTACTCGACTGTGGCGGGAATTCCGTTGCCGGAATTGCTGCCGAAGGAAAAGATCGAAGCGATCGTGACGAGGACGCGCAAGGGCGGCGCGGAAATCGTCAACTTGCTGAAGACAGGTTCGGCGTATTACGCGCCTTCTGCGGCGGTGGTCGAAATGGTGAAGGCGATTCTGCACGACAAGAAGAAAATTCTGCCTTGCGCGGCGTATCTCGAAGGCGAATATGGCGTGCGCGGATTGTTTGTCGGCGTGCCGGTGAAGCTTGGGGCGCGCGGCATCGAGCAGATTATCGAAATCAAATTGACAGCGGAAGAACAAGCTGCGCTCGATAAATCGTCTGCTTCCGTGCGCGAACTGGTGAGCGTGCTCGGACTTTAGATCGATACTGGCTCGAACCCCTTCCCATGACGACGCGCAAGAGCCCGACGAATACTGGCGGCGGCAATGAGGCGTCTGACACGCCGAGGCGGCTGACGCGCGATTTGCTGCGCGCGTTTGAATTGGCGGTGATGATCGCGCACAGCCGGGCGTCCGAATTCATCGAGGTTTCGGATGTTCTGGCCGGGCTTTACATGGACAACTGGGACCGCCTGTCGCGCTACTGGAGCGAGACGGACGAGATCGAGAAAACGATGCGGCAACTTTGCCGGATCAGCCCGCAGCGCTGGAATTATTGGATCGAATACTATGCGGGGATGCGCGCGTCGCGCGAGAAGACTTGGCTGGCAATCGGATCTCAGCCATTCTGGCGCTGGAGAAACAAGAGCCAGATTGCAGTGGGGCGCGATTTCGAGCTGTCGAGCGAATTAACGGACGTGCTGAAGGAAGCCGACGAGATTGCGCCATTTCAGGACCGCGTGGGCCATCGCACTGTGCCGATCGTATCGAGCGAAAGCGTACTTCTCGCAATCGCGCAAAATGCGCGGTCGGCAATCGGGCGGAGGCTGCTGGCTACGGGACTTAATGTGATCGAGCTAGAGCGGGCGGCAAGATTCCCTCGCCGCCCGCCGGTCTGAAATTCAATCTCTGTCTCGGACTCGCGTCTGACCCTCGATTGAGCTATTGCGGCTTCGGCGCCGGCTTTGGCGCCGGATGGGCCGGAGTTGCGCCGCCGGCAGCAGACGCGGGCGAGATGATCGTCGTGGATTTAATCGTATCGAGCTTCGGGAACTTGGCCTCGAGATACGTTTTTCCCTTGTTCTGAATTTCGTTTTGGTCGGGCGCCTCTCCGTATCCGCTGTAAATCTTCTGAACGACATCCATGCCATCGGTGACAGTGCCGAACGCCGCGAAGCCCTGACCGTCGAGAGCTCCATTCTCGCCGAAATTAATGAAGAGCTGCGTGGTGCGCGTGTTGGGGCCGGCGGTCGCGAAGGTGATGGTGCCAGCTTTGTTCGACTGCTTGACTGGATCGTCCTTGATGTTCGCTTTCTGCCACGCCGCGTTCACTTGCGGAAAAGCGCTCAGGCCGAATTGGACGATGAATCCGGGCATGACGCGGAAAAAAGCTTCGCCGTCGAAGAAATGGTGCTTCACAAGATTGTAAAAGCGATCCGCGCCGATCGGCGCCCACGAACGATTCACTTGCACGACGAAATCGCCGGCGGTGGTCGTAAATTTTACTTCGAATGTATCGGGCGCCTGCGCTTTCAGGGTCGCAGGATGAAGCAATGCGGGATCGTAGCTCATATGTGTCCTTGTTCCGGCGGTAGCCGCCGGTTTTTTCGCCGGGGCCTGCGTGCCGGTTTGACCAGCGGCGTTGATTGCAAAGAAACTAAAACTGACGATGGCGGCTAGCAGCGGCGCGCGGAATTTCGAAATCTTCACGGCAGTCATCTCCTTTATCGTGTCCACTATGGGGTTGAGTGTTCTGCGGCGAGCGATCGTGCGGTTGCTTCCACTTGCTCCATGACGCGGAGCGTATTGCCTCCCAGAATTTTGCGAATGTCGGAATCCGAGTAGCCTTTTTTCAGGAGCGCGTCGGTGATGCGCGGAAGATGAGATGCGTCTTCCATGCCGTAGGGCATGTTGGCGCCGTCGAAATCAGAGCCGAGGCCGACGTGATCGGCGCCGACGAGCTTTACGGCGTGATCGATGTGCTCGATGATTTCCGTCCATTCGACGCGAGGAAGCTTGCCGGCGTCAATGGCTTCGCGCACCAGTTTCTCGCCTTCGATGAGCTGGCAGCTCTCGATCTTGCCGCAGCGTTTTTCCACCTCCGCATTCATTTGCTTCGAAAGTTCGGGATTGGCCTGGTCGGCGTCGCGGAATTTCTGGCTGAGGAAGCCGATGTGGTAATTAATTTGGATGACCCCGCCCTTGGCAGCGAGAGCTTTAATCATGTCGTCGGTCATGTTGCGCGGGGCATTGCAAAGGGCGCGGCAGGAGGAATGCGACGCGATGAGAGGTGCGCGGCTGACTTCGAGCGCGTCGTAGAAAGTCTTGTCGGCGACGTGGGAGATGTCCACCATCACGCCGAGGCGATTCATTTCGCGGACGACTTCCTTGCCGAAATCGGTGAGGCCGTTGTGCGCGGGCTTGTCGGTGGAGGAATCGGCCCATTCGTCGTTGACGCTGTGGGTGAGCGTCATGTAGCGCACGCCGAGGGCGGCGTAAGAATTCAGGACGGCGAGATCGCTATCGATCATGTGGCCGCCTTCGACGCCCATCAGGACGGCGATTTTACCGGCGGCGTGAGCGCGGCGAACTTCTTCAGCGGTGGTGCAGAGGGCGAGATCCTTCGAATGCGTGCTCACCATTTCGCGCACGGCATCGATCTGATCGAGCGAGCGCTTGACGGCTTCGGGGCCAGTGACGCTGCCGGACATCCAGATGGAGAAAAAAATCGCGCCGAGGCCGCCTTCGCGCATGCGGGGGATATCAATGTCGCCATCGGTGTGGCGCACACCGATGTCGAAACCGGGATCGAGGAGGCGCTGGGTGGTGTCGTCGTGGGTGTCCACGACGATGGAGCTGAAATGAAGCTGCCGCGCTTTGGGTGAAATTTCGTCAGCGGCGGTCATTACAATTAGTGGAATCGCGAGCAGGAGTAGAAGGCAGGCTCCGGTGATTATCGAGCGGATCAATCATTGCTCTCCATGCGCGGCGCCCGAAGTCGGCAGATGCACGCAAAATTTTGCTGCGTTGGAGTTATACCTGAAAGGCGGCGGGGCCGCTAGAGCAAGTGTCGTGCGGATCTCTGACGGGAACAATTGGAAACGCAATTTCGAGCGGGCAAATGCGGATTCGTCGGCCGACCCTCGTCGGGTCGGCCTCGGAATGACAACAAAAGACAAAGTGGCCTGAATCACGGAGTAAAAAGCCGGGCGGGTCTGAGACCCGCCCCTACGAGAGATGGCGAACGGCGGAGCGACGAACGGCAGCGCCACCCCAGTTGAAATTTGAGATTTGAAAAAAGCGGCGATGTCAGTCGTGGCCGGTGAACCAGGTCTTGATGGCGTGGCGCAGGACCTGGCCGTTGACGGCGGCGATTGATTCGGTGAGCGGAATGCCCTTGGGGCAGACCTTCACGCAATTCTGCGCGTTATCGCAATCTTCGATTCCACCGGGGCCCATCATGGCTTCGAGTCGCTCGCTTGCGTGCATGGCGCCGGTTGGATGCAAGTTGAAAAGGCGCACTTGGCTGATGATGGCTGCGCCGACGAAATCTGAGTGCTCGTTCACCTTTGGGCAGATTTCGAGGCAATTGCCGCACGAAATGCAGCGTGAAAGAGGATAGCCCTGTTCCTGCAGTGCGGGCGACATGCGCGGGCCCTCGCCGAGCGGGTAGGTGCCGTCAATCGGAATCCAGCAGTGCATGCGCTTGAGGCTTTCGAACATCTGCGAGCGATCTACCAGGAGATCACGCACGAGCGGAAATTTTTCGAGAGGCTCGAGACGGATGGGCTTATCGAGCGAATCGACGAGCGCAGAGCATGCCTGGCGCGGATAGCCGTTGATTAGCATGGCGCATGCGCCGCAAATTTCTTCGAGGCAATTGGCGTCGTAGCTTACGGGCGTCACTTCGCGGCCATCGCGGGTGGTTGGGTGTTCGGCGATGTCGCGCAGGCACGTGATGATGTTCAGGTGCGGGCGATAGCGCAGTTCGAATTCGTCCCAGTGAATTGCTTCGTCCGGGTGTTGTTGGCGTTTTACGCGGACGATGAATGTTTTGTCGGGCATGATGCCTCGTGTCGATCCAGCCAAAACCGGGCGCAGCAAGCAACGCCCCTACGAACTGACGGCCGTATTCGTCTGTTCGGCGGCGCAGCGAGCCTTCACCAAATTCGTTCACGGCAGCGCAGCGCTCCCACAAAACAGTTGCCGTGATTCGGCTATTCCGCGGCGCAGTGAGTTGCGCCCTAAATTAAATTACCGCTCTATTTAGCGGCGGTGTATTTGCGCTCGCGCGGCTGAATTAACGAAACGTCCACCGGCTCGTACTCGAGTTTTATTTTCCCGCCGTTGTAACTTGCCTTCGTCGTCTTCAGCCAGTTGGCATCGTCGCGATCGGGAAAATCGGGCTTGTAGTGAGCGCCACGAGTCTCGTCCCGCGCGATGGCGCCGAGCGTGATGACTCTTGCGAGGATGAGCATGTTCTCGAGTTCGCGCGCGAATTGCAGCGTCTGATTCGCCCACTGCGTGCGGTCGGAAAGATTGATGCGCCGGTAGCGCTCTTCGAGCGCATCAATCTTCGCGAGTGTTTGCCGCATCTTGTCGTTATAGCGGATGACGGTTACGTTTTCCGTCATCGTGTCGCCGAGCTCTTTCCAAATGGTAATGGGGTTCTCGCTTCCCTGCTGGTGGAGAAGGCGGTCGTTCGCTTCGCGTTGGCGGACGCGCTCGGCTTCGAAAACGCTTTCGTCGGTCGCGTCCGAGCCTTTCTCAAGATTGCGCGCGTAACGTACGGATGCCGGGCCGACGAGCATTCCGCCGTAGATACAGGACACGAGCGAATTCGCGCCGAGGCGATTTGCGCCGTGGTATTGATACTCGCATTCTCCGGCGGCATAGATTCCCGGAACGTTTGTCGCCTGGTTCTCGTTGTCCACCCACAGGCCGCCCATCGTGTAATGCATGGCTGGGAAAACTTTCATGGGCTCTTTGCGGGGGTCAACGCCGACGAACTTTTCGTAGATTTCGAGAATGCCTTCGAGCTTGCGGTCGAGAACTTCGCGTGAAAGGTGCGTGACATCCAGATAGACGGCGGGTTCGCCGCCGATGCCGAGTTTATCCTCGTAGACGATCTTGTGAATCGCGCGCGTGGCGACGTCGCGGGGCACGAGGTTCGCGTACTTCGGATACCACTCTTCGAGAAAATAGAAGCGCTCGTTTTCGGGGATTGAGTTCGCGGGGCGCTTGTCGCCGGGCTGTTTCGGCACCCAGACGCGGCCGCCTTCGCCGCGCGCCGATTCGCTCATCAGGCGGAGCTTGTCTTCGCCCGGAATCGCTGTCGGATGCACTTGAATGAATTCGCCGTTGGCGTAGTAGACGCCCTGCTGGAAGAGCGCGGATTGCGCGGAGCCGGTGCAGACGACGGAGTTCGTCGAGCGGACGAAAACCGCGCCGATGCCGCCGGTGCAGAAAATCGAAGCGTCGGCACGGAACGTGCGGACTTCCATCGTTTTCAAGTCCATTGCGCAGATGCCGCGGCAGATCCCGCCGTTATCAATGACGGCGGAGAGAAATGTCCAGCCTTCGTACTTGCGGATTTTGCCTTCGCTCTCGTGGCGGCGCACCTGCTCGTCGAGTGCGTAGAGCAATTGCTGGCCGGTGGTGGCGCCGGCAAACGCGGTGCGATGGTACATCGTGCCGCCGAAGCGCCGGAAATCGAGCAGGCCTTCGGGCGTGCGATTGAACATGACGCCCATGCGGTCGAGAAGATCGATGATCGCGGGGGCGGCCTCGCACATTCCTTCTACGAGCGCCTGATTGGCGAGGAAGTCGCCGCCGTAAATCGTGTCGTCAAAATGCTTCGCGATCGAATCGCCTTCGCCCTTCAGATTTTTCGCGGCGTTGATTCCGCCCTGGGCGCAAACGGAATGAGAACGTTTTACGGGAACGATCGAGAAAAGATCACAGGGCACACCGGATTCGGCGACGCGAATCGCGGCCATGAGCCCGGCCAAACCGCCGCCAACGATAATGACCCGTGTATTTTTCATTGGATGTAGGTGTCGAGCGGGCGCCACTGATAATGAAAGCCCGCGATGATCGTGAGACCGACAATCGTAAATATTATGGCAACGAGCGCGCCGAACACTGCAGCGGCGCGTTGCGAGCGCGGGCTGATTGCGATGCCCCACTTACATGCAAAATTCCAAAGCCCATTGCCGAGGTGAAATGACGCGGCAACGACGCCGATGGCGTAGAAGGCCACGGAATAGGGACTGGCGAGATCGTTCGCGACTCCGGCGTAGGTTGAGCGGCCGTTCGTGAGGAATCGTTCCATATAAACATGCCAGCCGATAAAGAAGAACGCGATTATTCCTGTCCAACGCTGTAGGACGTACATCCAGTTCGACATCCACGGATGGCCTATGGCGTTCGAACTCCCTTTCCACCAGATATAGAAGCCGTAGAGGCCGTGAAACAGTATCGGCAGCCAGATGCCGAGGAGTTCCACAGGAACGCGCCACGGAATCGTCTCGAGTTTGCCGGCAACGTAGTTGAATTTGTCGGGGCTGACGAGCGCGTAACTATTTTCAAAGAAATGCTCGAGAAGAAACACGCCTATGGGAATAACGCCGCTTAAGGAATGCAGTTTGTCGAGGATGTAACTTTGTTTCGACTGGGCTACGACGGCTGGACTGGCCACTCCGAAGTTTCCTCCGTGATCCGGTGGCCGCGAAATCAGCCGCTGGAATCCGCGTCGCGCGCGGAATGAACGCTGAAGTCAGTATAGGGGCGCGGTGAAAGCTTTTCAAGGCCACGTACGCGCGAGCCGTGGACAATTTGTCCGGCGTGTTAGACTGCGGCGCGTCGGGCGCAGACCCGGAGGCGGGGGCCTCCGGGCTCTGAATCAAAATAGAAAGAGCGCGCTGTAAGAGACTGGGAGTCGGAGCGTTTGATGCAAATTGGCATGAGATTTCTTAGTTCGATTTTTTTCGTTTCAGCTATTGGCTTAGGGCCAGCTGTGTATGCGCAGCAGGGCGTTGTTACGGCGACGCCGAGGCCTTCGCAAGGGACTAAGCCAGCGCACGCGGGGCCGTCTGCGGTGACAATCACGCTGCTGAGCACAACGGATTCTCATGGCCATCTCGCTGCCTGGGATTATTACGCCGATAAAGCGGTGCCGAACGGACTGACAAAAATGGCGACGCTCGTGAAGCAACAGCGCGCGGAGGCGCCGCATGCGCTGCTGCTCGATTGCGGAGATACGACGCAGGGGACGCCGCTCGTCTACTATTTCGCGAAGAAGGACGCGACGAAGCCGAACCCGGCGATCGCCGCGTTCAATGCAATGCACTACGATGCGATGGCCGTCGGCAATCACGAATTCAATTTCGGCCTCGATTCGATGTGGAAGGCGAAGCGCGAATCGCATTTTCCGTGGCTGGCGGCGAATTTGAAGCAGATCTACACGGCTGGCGTGGCGTACGTTCCGCCGTATGTGATTCGCAATGTGGATGGAGTGCGCGTGGGAATTATCGGCTTCATCACGCCGGGCGTGCCGCGATGGGAAATCCCGGATCATTATCGAGGCTATGAATTTGAGCCGATCGTGGAGACGGCAAAAAAGATTGTGCCTATGGTCAGGAAAAAGGCGGACCTCGTCGTCGTGATCATGCACTCGGGGCTCGACCGCGATCCGAAAACCGGCGAGATGTACGGGAGCGAGGATCTACGCGATGAAAATGCTGCATGGGAATTAGCCGACGAGGTTCCGGACATTGACATGATTTTCTACGGGCATACGCATCAGGAGATGCCGGAGCTTATGGTTCACGGCGTTCTGCTTTCTCAGGCGAAGAATTGGGGCGGATCGCTGGCGCGCGCCGACATCAAGATGGAGCGCGACGCGACGGGTGCATGGAAAATCGACTCCAAGCATTCGCGGACGATACCGGCGACGGACAGCGTCGCGGAGGATGCGGGGCTTGCGCGGATCGTCGCGCCGTACCATCAGGCGACCGAGAAATATCTCGATACGCCGATCGCGACATCGGCGAAGGCGCTCGACGGGCTTACTGCGCGTTACATTGATGATCCGCTTGTGGATTTGATTCACAAGGTACAGCTCGACGCGGGACACGCGGACGTTTCGATGGCTACGATGTTTCTTCCGAGCATGAATATTCCCGCGGGGCCCGTCACCGTGCGGCAGATTTCGGCGCTGTACGTTTACGAGAACACGCTCTATACCGTGGAGATGACCGGCGCGCAATTGAGGGATGCGCTCGAGCATGCCGCTAGCTTTTATTCTGGATGGCCACTTGCTGAGGGGCAGAAGGTAAAGCTTCCTGGATATAATTCGGACAACGCCGAAGGTGTTTCTTACGTGATTGATCTGACGCTGCCCGCCGGGGAGCGAATTCGAAATCTCACGTACAAGGGTGCGGCGCTGCAGCCGACTGAGAAGTTGCGCGTCGCGATCAACAATTACCGCTATACGGGCGGAGGGGGCTACGGCGTGTATAAAGATTTGCCGATCGTGGCGCGATCGGGCGATGAGATTCGAGAGCTAATCATTGATTATCTCGCGCGCACGAAAACGATTCCTAGCGAAGCTGACGGGAATTGGCGGATTGAGCCGCGTGAGGCGCTGGATGCGATTTTGAAAGCGGCGCAGGAAGAAGCTGCGGAGCGAAATTCGAGGTGAAGCCACACCATCAGAAATCGCGAAACTTAAAGACGGCCCGTCTACCGGCGGGCCCTACGATCGCCGTGATGCTCGGGTGAGACGCTGCGAAGTTTGTGTTGTGCGCGATGTGACAGCATTCATTTCGCCAGAAGGTTCAATTTACGTTGACACCCATGCACCTTCTTGTTAATTTTCGTGACGTAAAATTTTTCCGACTCTGACGAGCGGAGGAGCCAAAGCCCGGCACCAAACATGGCATTCGTTGCGACCAGGATTTTCCTCACCAAGGGAGTTGGAAAACATCGCGAGAGGCTTTCGAGCTTCGAGCTCGCGCTGCGCAACGCGGGCGTGGCCGCGTGCAACATCGTTCGCGTTTCCTCGATTTTTCCTCCGTACTGCAAATTGATTTCACGCAGCGAGGGGTTGAAGCATTTGAAGCCGGGACAGGTGGCGTTTTGCGTGATCAGCGAAAATCAGACACGCGAACCGCACCGGCTGATCGCGGCGGGCGTCGGACTCGCGCTTCCCGGCGATAAATCGATGTTCGGATATCTTTCCGAGCATCATTCGTTCGGCGAAACGGAAGAAGTCGCGGGCGAATACTGCGAAGAACTGGCGGCGGAGATGCTGGCGACGACGCTGAACGTGGAATTCGATCCGGATTTGTCTTGGGATGAGAAGAAGGAAGTCTATCGAATCTCGAATAAGATCGTGCGCACGATGAATATTACGCAGTCCGCCGTTGGCGATAAGCGGGGGCTGTGGACCACCGTTCTTTCCGCTGCAATTCTGCTTGGCGAAGACGACTAGCTTCGCCGCAGTTTCACACTTTTGATCTCGAAGATAATTCTCCATCGGTATCGATGGCGTTGCATCGGGATTTCGGACCCGGAGGCGGGAGCCTCCGGGCTCTGAAATTCTAAGCCTCGCGAGCGACAGCTTCTGTTGCGCGAATATTGAATTGTGTTCGCGATGGCCGCGCGCCTAGCGCCTCTTTTTCTTGAAATAACCGAGGCGCTCGAAGAGCGCGGCGGCCATGAGCGGGAGCGCGACGGTGGCGTCGTCGAAAACTTCGGCGAGGTGCCCGCCCTCTTCGGGCGGCACAAATTTCCCCCAAGAAACGGCTTCGGTGTAGGTGCTGCCAGAGAGGCCGCCCCAATGCACGGGCTCGGGACAGATGCGCACGCCGTAGTTGTAGCGCTTAAGTGGAATCTTTTCGTAGCCGCGTCGCGCGAGAAGTTCGGCGTAGACGCCGAATTGCTGCGCCCAATTGCGCGGGACGCCGCCGCCGATCGTCAGGATGCCCATGCGTTTCGTCGCTAGCATCGTCTTGGCGTAGTGCTCAAAATCTTCGAAGGGATCAAACCGCAAAGTCGGAATGCCTTTGCGCGACCGCTGCTTCTTGTGGAGCACGAAATCAATACCGAGTTCGGAATCGCTAAAGGCAGGAACGAAAATGGGGACGTTGTGCGCGGCGGCAGACTTGAGGATGCCGCGACCCTCGGCGTGCTTGAGAAGATGTTCGCCGATGCGGCGGTTCAATTTCCAACTGCACACGATTTCGTCGGGATCCCAATCCCAAAGGACCGCCTCGACGACTTCTTCGACGTGATCGAGATTCGTTTCCGGCTCGAGCGAATCGTAGACGCGGTTGTAGCCGGCCTTGAAGAGTTCGCGATCGTCCATTTTTGGATCGTAGCGGTAATGCTTAAGGCCGGTGGCCTCGACAAGACCGTGCGCCATGAGCGCGCCGGTGGAAACGATGGCGCGAACGATACCGGATTCGATCAGATCGCAGAAGATCAAGCCCATCTTGGCGACGGTCATAGCGCCCGCGAGTGTCATCACGATGAAACAATCTTTGTCGCGCGCCATTTCCTCCAGAACATCCACGCCATCGCCGATCTGGCGACCCGTGAAAGCGGTCCGGCCCATCGCGCGGACGAGTTCATCCACGGTGCGAATTTTTGAAAGATCGAGCGGAAACATGGGCGTGAGGTGATCCTTAATCGGATCGTGAAGGATTCTTCCGGTCACACCCTTTTTCTTTGCCATTCAGGGCCTCCGCAGGTAATGTACTTGAACTGGTGCGAATAAATCGCGAAAGCGTGGAATCGCGCGCACCATTGATATTACAAACGCGCAAAATAGAAAACAGGAAAGTGGCGTGACGCGAACACGCTGCGTTACATCAAGGGGCGGACATGAGCACGATACTCGCTAGCATCGTTCAACATGACTTTCGCACTTACATTCTTCTGCCTTCCAATAGCTTTATTTTGTGGATCATCATCGGGCTCATCGCCGGATGGATCGCCGGGACCGTTTCGCGCGGCCGCGGGTTTGGTTGCCTTGCAGATGTTGTCCTTGGGCTCGTCGGCGCTGTAATCGGCGGATGGATCTTTCAAAAGCTCAATATTGCTATGTTTGGATTCTTCGGCAGCCTGGCGGCCGCGACAGTTGGCGCAATTCTTCTTGTGGCCGTCGCGCGACTTTTCGCCGGCAGCACCGCTGACTGATCCGCGACTCGCCTGGCGAGTCCTCGAACGGCATGTGGTACGATGCCCCGTGAGTCAAAAAATGAAGGACCTCCTTGAGTAAACCTTCCGTTCTGGCAATTCCGCTCGGCGGCCTCGGCGAGTTCGGAATGAACATGATGGTGCTGCGCAGCGGTGACGACATCATCGTCATTGATGCAGGCCTGATGTTCCCCGGAGCCGAACTTCTTGGCGTGGACATCGTCATTCCAGACATTACATATCTGAAGCAGCATCGCCAGATGGTGCGCGCGATTCTGCTCACTCACGCGCATGAAGATCACATTGGCGCGCTCCCGTACATCCTTGGCGATCTCAACGTTCCCGTGTACGGCACGCAATTCACGCTGGCGCTCGTCCACAAAAAACTGGCAGAGAGAAACGCCGCCGAAGAGGCGGACCTGCGCGAAATTGCGCCGGGACATCATGTCGAGCTTGGTCCGTTCAAGATCGAATTCCTGCACGTGACGCACAGCACGATTGACTGCGTCGCGCTGGCGATTCGGACTCCGGTGGGCGTGATCATCCATACCGGCGATTTCAAAATTGACCAGACGCCTGTGGATGGGAAGCCGTTCGATCTGCACGCGCTCGCGCGCTACGGGCAGGAAGGCGTTCTTGCGCTTTTCAGCGACAGCACGAACGTCGAGCGACCGGGCTTTACGCCATCCGAACGCGCCGTGACGATGCCGCTTGAAGAGCTTTGCCGCGCTGCGCCGCGAAAGATTGTGTTCTCGTGCTTCGCGAGCTCGATTCACCGCATTCAGCAGGTGATTGATATCGCGACGATGTGCGGGCGGAAGATCGGCTTTGTTGGGCGCAGCATGGTGGACAACGTCGAAATCGCCCACGAACTGAACCGGCTTCGGATTCCCGACGGCAGCCTCGTCCGGCCGCAGGATTTGCGCACGTACGATCCGCACAAACTCGCGATTTTGGCGAGCGGCACGCAGGCGGAGCCGATGTCGTCGCTTTCGCGGATTGCCGTGGACAATCACCGGTTCGTGAGCATTGAGGAAAACGACACCGTCGTCCTTTCCGCGCGAATTATTCCTGGAAACGAAAAGGCGATTTTCCGGATGATCGACCATTTCTTCCGGCGGCAAGTTCTCGTTTATTACGAAGGCGGACGGTCGGCGCCGATTCACGTCTCCGGCCACGCGAGCCAGGAAGAAATGAAGCTGGTGCTGAATCTTGTGCGGCCGAAATATTTTATTCCGCTGCACGGCGAGTACCGGCATCTCTTCCGCCACGCGGCGCTCGCGGAGCAAGTTGGCGCAGTTTCGGGCGAGGTTTTCCTTCTCGAAAGCGGCCAGCCGATCGAGTTCACGGCGGACGGCGCGCACCGCCGAGAACCGGTGACCGCCGGACGAGTTCTCGTGGATTCCGGCTCGCTTGAGGAAATTGAGGAAGTGGTGATTCGCGAGCGCCGGCACCTGGCGGAAGACGGCGTGGTGGTGCCGATTCTCGCAATTGACAAGCATACTGGGCGGCTCGAAGGGCAGCCGGAGATCGTTTCGCGCGGATTTGTGCCGTCGGATGATGGCCAGGAATTGATGGCGAAAGCCCGCGAAGTGATCTTGAAGACGATCGAACAATCCACGCCGGAAGAAAAAACCGATTGGGGCGTCATCAAGGAAAAAATCCGCGTGGATTTGAAGCGCTTTCTGAACAAGCAGACGGCCAAGCGGCCGCTGATTCTTCCTGTCATTTTGGAAATTTGACAATCGGGCGATCTATATCTAAGGCGATGAGAGCGAAACGCAGATTCCTCGGCGCATCCTCGTCGGATGTTTCTCGGAATGACAGCCGGTTCGCCGTGAATTTCAATAGCAGGTTGAGATTGACCGTCGCCGCGACAAAACAATTTTCAGACAGATCGAGCAATTGCGGGATGAACTGATGCCGGGTGCAAAACAACAATCGGCGGCGAGTGCACTGCTGCGGACATTTCGACCTGAAGATTTTGAGACGCTTTACGAAATTGACCAAGTCTGCTATCCGCGGGAAATTGCATACTCGCGGCGCGAACTGCGCTGGTATCTGCGGTTGCCGGGCGCCGAGGGAATCGTCGCTGAGCGCGACGGACAGATTGCCGGATTCCTGCTCTCTGCGAACTGGGAACAGGTGGGCCACATCATCACAATTGATGTTCTCGCACAGTTTCGGCGGGCGGGCACGGGATCGGCGCTGGTGCGCGAATCGGAAGCGCGCCTCGTGCGGCAAGGGGTCAAGACGATCGAGATAGAGACGGCGGTAAATAACCCAGCGGCGATTGCGTTCTGGAACAAGCATGGTTATATTTCGCGCGGCATTTTGAAGGATTACTATCCGGGCGGGCTCAGCGCCTACGCTATGATCAAATCATTCGGCGCGGCGGCTTCAGGAAACGCGCGGAGCTGAATCGAATGTCTCTTTTCCAAGCCATCGTTCTAGCAATCGTGCAGGGGCTGACGGAATTTCTTCCGGTCAGTAGCAGCGCGCATTTGATTTTGATCCCGAAGCTGCTCCACTGGCCCGATCAAGGGCTGGCGTTTGATGTCGCGCTGCATGCGGGGACGCTTATAGCGGTGGTGGTCTACTTCTTTCGCGACTGGGTCGAACTTACGCTCGCGGGCCTGGGATTCAATTATCCGAATGGCGCCTCGAGCGAGCAGGTCCAACACAATCGTCGAATGTTCTGGTATCTCGTCGCCGCGACGATTCCCGGCGCAATCGTCGGCTTCCTTTTCGAAAAAAAGATCGAGGAATATTTGCGTGACCCGCGCCCCATTGCGATGGCAATGATCGGCGTTGCGCTGCTGATGTGGTACGCCGAGTACGTTAGTAAGCTCGAAAGAGGCATGGATCGCGTGGGATTCGCCGATGCGATGACGATTGGCGTTGCTCAGTCTACTGCCCTCTTCCCCGGTGTTTCGCGCTCGGGAATCACAATTACCGCCGGATTGTTCCGCGGAATGACGCGAGAGGCGGCCGCCCGCTTTTCGTTCCTGCTCTCCACGCCGCTTATCGCCGGGGCCGCAGCGAAAGAATTGCCCGGTCTGATCAAGATGCGCCACACCGGCCAGCTTGATTTGCCGATTTCCACGCTTGCCATTAGCATCGCGGTTTCCGCGATCGTCGGCTACCTTGTTATTGCGTTCTTTCTGCGCTATTTGCAGACACGCACACTGAAAATCTTTATTTACTACCGAATCCTCTTTGGTATAGTCATTTTGTTACTCGCGTTCCTCCCAATGGGCTCCGCGCGATAGCGCCCGCGTGCTCCCAGTCGTAAACAGGCCTTCCCCTGTCCAAGGGAGATGTATGTGCGCATCCTGAACCCAACTGAAAACAAACGTCTCAATGAGATGGT
>Ga0182015_10002251_pt1 | contig 23807 bp, 24 predicted proteins | sample 712P3MmetaG_FD_120478 | JGI IMG/M metagenome (GOLD analysis project Ga0182015, IMG submission 120478) | Permafrost microbial communities from Stordalen Mire, Sweden - 712P3M metaG | ecosystem: Environmental > Terrestrial > Soil > Wetlands > Permafrost | place: Sweden: Stordalen | collected...
CCACGGCGCGCCCGAAAATTCGCTTTCTTTGGTGCGAGGAATATCGGCGGTGCCGTAATCGCTCAACCAATTGGAAATGCCCGCGCCCACCACCGCGGCTTTGAAGCGCGTGGTTTGCGTGATCACCCAATTGGTCAGGAAACCGCCGTAGGAGTAGCCAGTCACACCCAGGCGGTTCGGGTCCACGGGATAGTGCGCGACAGCGTAGTCCACGCCCGCCATCACGTCCTGATAGTCCAGCTTGCCCCAGCCGTCCCAGGTGGCCCACAGGAATTTTTCGCCATACCCGGTGGACCCGCGCGGGTTCGTGTAGAGCACCGCGTAAGCGTTCGAAAGCCACTGGACTTCGAACTCGAACTCGCTGCCGTAAGCCATGTGCGGTCCGCCGTGGATGTTGAGGATCAGCGGATACGGAGCCGTTCCGGAATGCGGCTTCACGATCCAGCCCTCGACGCTTGTTCCGTCTTTGCTCGGAAAATGAATGCGCTCGGCGGGATTGAGGTCGACCTCGCTCAAGAGCTTGTCATTGAACCGGCTGAGCCTGATTTCTCCGCTGCCATCGATGTTTGATGAGAACGCCTCCAATGGGCGCGTGGGGTCTTGGGCAGTATACGCGATGCGATCGAAATGTTGTGAGATGCTGAAGCCAGCGAACGATCGCTCGCCCTTAGTCACCTGCACCGGAGCGCCGCCAATCGCGGCCATGCGGAACAGATGACCGTCCCCGCCAACCTCGGAGCTGAAAAAGATGCTGTCGCCGGCCCATTTGGCACCGTTAGGAATCAAGTCGAAATCCGGAGTCAGATTCTTCATGGACCCGCCATCTACCGGCATGCGATAGATGTCGACAGCGGCGCCATACTTCTGGTGGGCTTGAAGGATCAGATTCAGTCCCTGGCTGCGAAGAAACGCGAGATCCTTCCCATCGGGCGACCAAGTTGGGGAAGCATATTCGAATCCATCGTCGGTCAGGCGGCGGATCTGTGTTTCCAGATCGACGATCCAGAGGTCGGCGCGCTCGTAGGAGTATTCGTCGCGTTGATGGGAATCGGCGATCAGGGCCAGCGCGCCGCTATCGGGACGCCACACGGCTGCGGTGACGTCAACATTGAGGTGGGTTAGCTGCTTCGCTGCGCCGCCTTCGCGAGCCATCACGTACAACTCAGCTGGCGGCGTCGCGTGCGGATCGCGAGGATCCCCCAGGTAGCCGCGCTGGTCGTAACGGATGTTCATCCAGTCGTATATTTTCCCTTTGAAACGCTGGTCGAGCTGCTTTTCGAAAGGCGATTCGGCGGGCGGATCGGAGGGCGGCGGAGTCTTCTTGGTGAAAGCGATGAAGCGGTTGTCGGGGCTGAAGATCGGCAGGCCGCCGACGCCAGGGATCTGGAACGCGTCCGCGTCATTGGGAGCAACGTCCATGTGAAGGAACCATATGTCGCCGTCCGCGCCTTGGGCTTTGCGATCCGAACGAAACGCCAGCAGTTTTCCGTCGGAACTCCAGCGGGGAGCGGATGCGTTGGAGGCGCCGCTGGTGAGTCTCAACGCGGGCGTCGATCCATCGAATGGGCTGATCCACAGCTCGGTGTGACGCCGGTTCTCAGCTTCGATGATGTTGGTGCGGACGAAGACCACCCAGCGGCCGTCCGGGGAGATCGCCGGAGTGGAAGCGGTCTCGATGCGGTAATAATCTTCCAGAGCGAGCGGGCGCGCGGCGTCGGATCGAATGGCAAAGCAACCTAACAGAGTCACAGCGGAAAAAATCAGGACGGCGAGCTTTTTCATGGCAGGTATCTATTATGCCAAGGAGCCTGGTCTGAAGGTACTGGCCAGTCACACCCGTGCGCCGGCCCTTCTGCGCCGCTACGTGATGAAAGCGAGCAGTGGGTCATTGAAGTGCTTTCCAGCGAGTTCGGCGGGCGGAGGCGCTTTACTAGGCGGCTCCAGTGGTATCGGATCGATGAAATCGAGGCCTCTCTTTTCGTAGGCACACCGCCACTCCTTCTCCACCCACGTCGATTGCATCGCGTGCCGCGACCAGAATAGAAAAAACGTATCGTGCGTCGGAATCTCATCCACCAGGCGCTGCGCCCAGTATTCGCCCGAGCGAAGCTCAAGCACGTCGATGAATACCGCAAGGTTCGGGGCCACCTTATGGATGCCCTGCACCCGCGCCAGTACCTGGCTTCGGTCCTCGCTCGCATAGGAAGCGAATGCACGCCGGTGGGTCTTCAGTTCGGAGCGGATGGTCGTAGAACTGCCCCTCACCTCCTTCACCTGAAGGAGGAAGTCCAATCGTCCGACGGGAACCCCGTCGACGCAAATGGCGGCCTTTCCGGCGTGGGGGCCAAACGTTGCGCCGGCACTTACTTTGACAACGAACGCAGCCACTCCGATCTCGCCCGTCCAAAGGAAAATTTTGCTGTCTTCCGCGATTTCCATTTGGTCCAGCGTGAGCCGGATGCCCAGGACGGCGCCCCGCGCAATCGGGTAAGGACCCTGCGATGCGAATAGCATTTTCTTGCGCGCGGATTCGCCCAGCGCTTCCACTGCACGCGCGCGCACCACATCGCGCTGCCCTTCAAGATACGCCCAGAACTGGAATTCGAACTGCTTGCCCGGCGTGACGCTGCCAGGGGCGGTGATGCTGAAATTCACGTTGTCGACGTGCGCCCCGTCTGGCACCTGCGGCGTAGCAGTTTCGCCGGCGTCAGGCCCGGGGCCGTCGGCAGAGCGATCACGCGTAAGCCAATCCCTCAGCGAGCGCAGTTTGCTCGCGAAGAAAGAAGGACCCCGTGGCGCTTGTGCTTCTGGTGCGGCGGCACCGGCCCCAGTGGTAGGAGCGGGCGCCGAGCTCCCAGGAAAGACTTCTTGACGGCCGGAAAAAGCATCCCGAAGAGCGTCGCCGAATGCCGTTGCGGTTGCGAACCGGCTTCCCGGGTCTCTATCCATCGCTCGTTGCAGCGTGAGGGCCAGGCGAATGTTCACGTCCGGGTTCACATCCGAGGCCACGGGCGGAAGATCGGCGTTTGTCCCCTCAATGGGTCTTCCTGTTAGCGCTTCGTAGCAGGCCACGCCCAGGATAAAGATGTCCGACTCCGGCCGAGGCTTGGCAGGGGCCTTCCCCGGCACGTGCCAATCAGGGAGAAGTTTGACAAAATTATCTGTCGTGACGAAGATGTTCATCGCCGCCGGATTTCCGTGGATGAGGCCCTTCTCATGCATCGCCTCCAGACCCCGGCATGCCTGGACGATGATGTTCACCGCCCGTTCCACTCGAAGTCCGGCTTGCGAGTGCCGCAGCAATTCGAAAAGAGTGGAACCCTCGAAAAAGGGCATCACGCAATACGATCCGCGTTGTCCCTGTTCCTCAAAACTGCCGAAGTCCAGGATGTCAATGATGTTTGGATGATTGATCCGAGCGAAGGCCATCAGTTCACTTCGAAGCCCCTTCGCGACCTCGGGACGTTCGTCCGCCGGTAGCATCTCAATCACGACGCGTTGTTCCAATCTCGTGTCATGTGCGCGGTAACGGAAAATTTCATTCCCGGCATCGTGCCAATGATCTTCGATGACGTACCAGAGGATAGTGCGCGGTTCCATCACCGCTTAGAATACACCCGGCACCGCCGCGCGGTGGCTGCGCGACCTGAGCGAGAGTGGCCGGTTAATTCCTTAGCGGCGGCAGTCCTGCGCGCGCCACGAACGCCTGGAATCTTGGATCTTGCCTTACGGCGTCAAACAGCGGGTGCACGTTTAAGAGTAGAAGCGCGCCGGACCGCTCGGCATAGGCCTTCTCAAGCCACGGCAGCATCGCGTCCACATCGCCCGCGGAGGCGTACGCGGATGCCACTGTGTAAGATAGCCCGAAATCCTGTTGCGCCTGACGCCGGATCCGGTCCGCCGTCCGCCGAGCTTCTGCTTTCCGGCCCGAAGCCGCGTAGAGATAAGCCAACGCCGACAACTGGGACGGATCGCTTTCCGGCTGGCGCTGGCCGACGACCGCGGCGGCCTCCTCAAAACGACGCTGTCCGCTGAGGGCCCATGCCAGCCAGCAGCGGGCTAGCGTAAACGACGGATCGAGTTCCAGCACGCGCCGGCTTTCCGCTACCGCCTCATCCAGCCGGCCGGTGTAAACGTACATCTCGGCGAGATCCGAGATGATGATGGGCGACGCCGGGTCCAGCGCTTGGGCGTTTTTCAATTCCTGAATGGCGTCGTTGGGATGCCCGGTCACCAGCAGATTCATCGCATGCCATTGATGAGCCGTCGCGTAGCTCGGGTTCAGATTCAGCGCGCGCTGGAACTCCCGCTCCGCGTCGGCCCATTTCCAGTCATAGTGCATGAGGATGAACGCGAGGGCAGTATGCGCTTCGGCGAGATCGCCATCCAGGTCTATGGCTTTCAAAGCGGCGGCGCGCGATTTCGCCATCGCCTCCGAACGCGGCATCACATGATTCGGATTCGATCCCAGCAGCGCGTAGGCATCCGCCAGGCCAGCATAGGCCAGCGCATATCTGTCATCGATGTGCGTGGCCTTCTCAAATTCCGCGATGGCCCTCTGGTGCGTCTCCGGTGTTCGGCGGTCCCACAGATAACGCCCGCGAATATAGGCCTGCCAGGCTTCCGCGTTGCCGGTGTAGCGCCGCATCACCCGCTCGCGCTCACTGGCCGTAAGATCTAAGACCAGACCGTTGGCCACTTGTCCAGCAATGGAATCCTCCAGCGTGAACAGGTCCTGAACTCGTTGATCGAATTGGCCGGTCCACAGCGAAGCTCCATCCGGCATGCGCAGCAGCCGCACGGTGGCGCGGACCCGATCTCCGTCCCGCTGGAGGTTGCCTTCCAGCACCGCGTCCACGCCGAGCTCGCGGCCCGCGGTCAAGGGGTCCGAAGCCGCGTCGCCGAATTTGCGGATCGCGCTGGTCGGCCGCACGGTGATCTGCGGCAAAGTGCCTAGCCGGTTAATCAGCACGTCCGCCAGCCCGAGGCCGAGATAGGGAGAGTCCACCGAAATCGAGTGGAACGGCAGAACCGCGAGGGACCGTATGGGAGCGTTCCCGGCTCGGGCCTTGGACCGTCCGGCGCGCAGCGAAACCATGGCCGGAATCAGAGCCGCCGACGCAACCAGCACTATGCAGGCCGCCGCCCACCAGATCCACATTCTCGACCTTGGAACGGCCGTTCCGGCAGTCCGGGTGACCGTCGCCGACAGACGGTACCCTCGCCTGGGAACCGTTTCAATCCAATCCGCATTCAGCGCCCGGCGTAGCGTAAGGATGTTCTGGGCCAGGACCCCTTCCTCGACAAAGGTGCCGGGCCAGACGGTCTGGAGCAATTCGTGTTTGGATACCACGCGGCCGTGCCGCCGCACTAAAGCGATCAGGGTGTCGAGCGCTTTGGGCGTCAGGGCGACGGGGTGTCCGCGCTGGAACAGGATTTTCTCGACAGCGTCCAGCCGGAAGCCTTCGAACTCGTAAATCTCGTCTTCTCTAAGACTTGGCTGTCCGCTTTGATCCTCGTTTGATCCATCTTTCATTGAGGATTAATCGCCTTCGCAGGACTTTCCACGCCCCAACGTTCATTCTGGATAAGCCGCCGAGGCGCCCAAAAGTCCGTGGTTAATTCTATCAGGCTATCGGCAGATTCGAGCGGCAGGAGGATATTCAAATGATGACAAAAACGCTTTTCATACTAGGTACTCTTGGTACCCTTGCGGCGCTTCCCGCGATGGCCTCGCCCATCACATTTAGCATCAGCGCTACTGGCAGCGGCACTCTCAACGGTACCCCATTTTCCAATGAAACCATTACCTTTACCGAGGTCACGAATACTTCAGACATCACCACCACCTGCTTCACCTACAGTTACCCGTGCGCCCCGGACCAGGCTGATAACTCGGTCACGGTAGGGGGGGTGGGGTACACGATAAGCACCGATACGTATTTCTTCGACAACAGCATCAACGTAGCCGGGATCGCATACGAACCATATCAAGCCTATCTCTCTGCAGAATCCTCGTCGCCCTTCGCCACCTACGGTCTGACAACCGCCCTTGCATCGGCGCCGTACACGCTCTATACCGTCGGGTCCACGGATCTGGCTCTCAGCGGCGGCGGCGCCCTTGACATCACGTCGTTCAGCGGCGAGGCGACGTTCTCGGCCGTTCTCGGCTCACCAACCTCAGCCGTTCCGGAACCGGGTTCGCTTGGCCTGATGCTAGCCGGCGCAATCCCGCTCGCCGCATTGCGTCTGCGCCGACGATTTACGGCTTCAATGCATCGGGATTGAGCTTGCCGATGCGTCCGTTTGGGCCTGCCACGAAGGGGAGCGAAAGGGCGTTCCAGTTCTTATCGGCGTCCGGACTCTCCTCCGCGGCGGGTTTATGTGCATGCCAGTTGCGGCCGTCGTCGGTGGAAATATCCGTTCCATTCGGACCTACCGTGATCCATGCCTTGCCAGCCGCGTAATACGCCACTGCGCTGCGGTAACCATTGGGCAACGTATCGGGAGCTTGCCATTTCCCATCGGCGAAGAATGCTGCTGTTCCCGTCCGTCGCTCAGGCGCCTTGTAGTCTCCACCGACGGCCACTATCACCAGATTGGATCCATCAACTCTGGAGGCCAAGGAGAATCCCCCAGCCGCCGCACCTGTCGCCATGTCCAGATGCGTGTAGGAGACTGCTCCGCCGGCTAAATGCGGATCTAATGTGATAAGCGAAGTGGTCCCTCCGCCTGTAATCATGTAGAGCTTCGAGTTCCTTGCATCCAACAGTAGCGCCGTGTTACTCGCGGCGAAAAAAGACTGATTCTTGTCGACCGCCGGGATTGCCTTCGGATCGAACTGCTGCCAACTATCTCCGGCGTCGCTACTGAAGAACACGGGGAGGTGGCTGCGGACCTGATCCCCGATCAGCGCGCCGAAGGCCGGACTGGAGAACTGGATGGCGTCCCAAAAACCGTCCGTATCCGGGTTGGTGAAAGCAAGTTTCCAGGTCCGGCAGGCGTCAATGGTCTTGTAGAGGCGGGAGAGATCGCCGGCGCCCGCGGACATGACGATGGCGGTGTTTGCATCGAAGGCTTGAATGCCCCGAAAGTCCAGTTTTTCGCCTCCCTGGGGCACGGCGCAGGTTTGCCATGTCTGGCCGTCGTCGGTGGTATGGAGAACCGTGCCCTGGACGCCGCTGGCCCACACCACGCCGCCACCGACGTTGTGGATGCCTCGCAGCCCGGCAGTAGTATGAGACTGCTGCATGGTCCACTGGGCCTGGGCGGACGTTACGGCGACGGACGTTACGGCGACGATCGTAAGGACGAGGCCTCGCATCCGTCGCGGCCGTGACCGGACGTGGTCATATGACCATATATCGTTACCAGTCTGATGGCCTAGTAGGGTGCGCCCGGCCTGCCAGATTCGATAGTTTGCCATGCATGCCGCTTTCTCCAGAGTGGGCCAGGGAAGTGCTCCAGCGATTGCGAGGTGAACTTATGCGCGGATTTACATTTCTAATGTTGGCTGCTGTCGCTGGAATCGGCTTCACAGCTTCCACCCCCAAAGCACAGGCCCAGGTCGCCGTTGAAATCGGAACAGCGCCCGACTGTCCCTATGGTTACTATGACACCAACCCTTATGGCTGTTCTCCCGCCGGCTATTACGGCCCCGAATGGTTCAATGGAGAGGCCTTCAACGGCGCTGGCCCATGGTTCCATGGTGCGAGCGACTACCAGGGCAACGTGAATAACCGCTTGCATCCAGATCACGGCTACACGGGCCCAATGCCACAGCGTGGCGAGAAAGCCGAGCCGTCAAAACGCGTCGATAGTGCGCACTTCCAAGGGAACGAAATGCGCGATGGACGCGGCCACGTATCTGAGAAAAGATAGCTGAGTCGGGGAGGTCTGCTACAGCACGGTCGCAGGTCTCCTCTATCGCCCGGCGCGTTCCGCTGAGACCGGCGCCACCATCGACAACCGCGACCATGGCCGATGCACCCGAACATCGGCGCGGCCCAACCCCGCCCTCGCGGCCAGCGCTAACAATTCTTCCCTCTTGAACGCCGCCGCCACCGAAATCTGGCCGTCGATGACGGTGATCGCGTGCCAGCCGAACAGCCAGCGCGTGTTCGGGAGGAAATAATAAGCCAGCGGCCCCCGATCCAGATCGATGGCCAGCACGGCGCGCCGCGCGATGGAACGGAAGTTGGTAAACAGCTCCACCACCTGTTCATTGGTGAAGTGATGCAGAAACAGCGAGCTAAACACAAAATCGAAGCTCGCGGGCCGGAACGGCAGGTGGAACGCGTCGGCCACCAGTTTGGGGTCGGCCGCCTGAGCCAAATGATCTGCCTTGTAGTCGAGCGACGTAACTCGGGCGTTCGGAAAACTACGCAGTATCGCCGCGCCCATGTCGCCGGAAGCCGCTCCGACATCCAGAACCGAAAAGCTCTCGCCGCGCTGCACCAGGCGCGCGAACATTTTCCGCACCACCAGATACCCACCGAAATAGCGATTGATCCGTGCCAAGTCGCGCAGGCTGGCGCGTGCCACGTCGGGAGGCGCGTGATCCAGCATCTCGGGCACAATCGAACGCGCACTCAGAGCACGGCCGGCGACAGGCATCCTCCCATGATAAGATGCGGCTTCGTCAATCAATGGACATCGTCACTGGCAATCTGGGCTGGATCGAAGCAATCTGCGGCCCGATGTTTTCGGGCAAGAGCGAAGAGCTGATGCGGCGGCTCCGGCGGGCAATTATCGCCCGGAAACGAGTGCAGGTTTTCAAGCCCCTGATCGACCAGCGCTATTCAAGCGACGAAATCGTTTCCCACAACGATCTGCGGATGAAGTCGCAAGTGATTCAACGCGCCTCCGAAATCCTGCCGCTGCTCGATCCACGCACCGAAGTCGTGGGAATTGACGAGGCCAACTTCTTTGGTCCCGACCTGGTGGAGGTAGCCACGCAATTGGCCGACGGCGGCAAGCAGGTGATGATTGCGGGCCTGGATACCGATTACATGGGCCGGCCATTTCCGCCCATGGCCGAGCTGCTCAGCCTGGCCGAATCGATCACGAAAACACTGGCCATCTGCATGCGTTGCGGCAATCCGGCCAAGCACACCCAGCGGCTGGTGGAGTCGAACGACTTGATCGTGGTGGGAGCGGGCGGGATGTACGAGGCTCGCTGCCGGCGCTGTTTCGAGCCGGGCGTGCCGAAGCAAGCCTTTCTGGAATTCACGGTCCCGAAGGCAAAGTCCTAAGCTGGCTGAAACCGGCTGCAACCTCGGCCCATCCAAAGGGTTATATAACTGCTAATCTACGGAGCGGAGGTCCCATGTCCATCTTCCCTAATCCCAGTCCTGGTTCAGGTTCGGAGCCACCCCCCTCGACGCCGCCGGCGCCGCCGCCATCCGCACCGCCGCCATACGGACCGCCTCCGCCGTATTACGCCGCGCCGCCGCAATATTATGCGCCGCCTCCTCCTCCACACCAAACTGAAGGGTCGGGGTTGGGGTGGAAGTTCGGCGTTTTGTTTGGCATCGTGGCCGCGCTGATCGCCGTTGACGTTTATGGGTACATGCAGTTGGACAAAGTGAAGAAGCAACTAAGCACCGCCAGCGACTCAGCCCAAGCGCGGCTGGACAAGCTGGAGGAATCGACGTCGGTGAGCACGCGCAGCAACCGCCGAACCGTGGACCAGTTGCGGGATCAGTTGGAACGCGCACGTAGACAAGCCAGCCTGGCCTTGGGTCAGGCTAAGGACGAGGCGCTCAAGAAAGTGGACGAGACGCGCAGCGCGCTGGAAGCGGCGCAGGCGCAGGCCAAGCAGGAGCTCTCCTCGGATATTTCGAAGGTGCGGGATGCGGCTGACAGCAAGATCTCGGAAGTTGGCACCCAAGTGACCGCCGTCAAGGGCGACGTGGCTTCCACCAAATCGGAACTCGAAAAGACAGTGGCCGATCTGAAGCGCGCCACTGGTGAACTGGACGGCCACAGCGTGTTGATCGCCACCAACGGGAAAGAGCTACAGGCGCTGCAAGCGCTGGGCGAGCGAAACTACGTTCAATTCACCATCTCAAAGGCCAAGGTGCCGCAAAAGGTGGGGGATGTTGCCATCAAGCTCATGCGCGCCGATCCCAAGAAGAACCGCTACACCATCGAGCTGACCGCCGACGACAAAACGGTGGAGAAGCGGGATCGCGTGGTGAACGAGCCGTTGCAGTTCATGACGTCGAAAGCGAAGCAGCCTTACGAGATCGTGGTTAACGACATTAAGAAAGACACGATCGTTGGCTATGTATCGATTCCGAAAGTGCTGAACACCCGCAACTGAACAGAACTGAGCCGCGCGCGTCAGCAAGCGGTCTACTTCCGCACGTAAGCCAACGCAACTACTTTGTCCATCGCCGGCGAATACGCCGCGGATGTAATTTCGGCTGCGGGCGCCGCATCCACTTGCAACTTGGTCCCCGGCACGGGCGGCTCTTTGGTATCCAGAATCAGCGGCATCAGCACCCGATGGATCTGGCCTCGCGACCGAACGCGCTCCACAATCTCCTGCCCCAGGTAGCAACCCTTGCTGAAGTTGAGCGCCTGCGGTTGATTCGCTTCCTGGGCAAGAAATCGATCGCTGATGTCTTCGCCATAGCGTGGCTTGCCATGCTCCAGGCGGACCACGCGAGCAGCTTCGGCGCGGGCGAACTCGGCGCCGGCGGCTTCGAGCCGCGAGATCAGTGCCAGCTTTTCCGAAGCTGGAGCGAAGATGAAGAATCCGGCGCTGCCCGTAGAATTGACCCGCGCGACCAGCGCGTTGTCCCAATCGACGCTCGAGTATTCGGCCTCGGGAACCGGAGCGCCCACGCGTTCCAGCACACTGGCCGCCTCCGGGCCTTCGACGGCGATGGTCGCGGTGGCGTCGGTCACATCTTCGAGCGTGACATCGTCGGCGATGATGAAGCGGTCCAGGTGCTGGTAGAGGGAATCGCGCGTTTCGGGCTCCACATCGAGCAAGAAGTAGTCCGGCCGGCACAAGACGTTGGCGTCGGCAAGAACGCGGCCCTTGTCATTCAGGAAAAACGCGTAGCAGCCCGAGCCGGGCGTGAGCTGCTGGATGTGGTTGGTAGTCATGGCGTGCAGCAGCCGCGCGCGATCCTCCCCGGTGAGTTTGATTTTGCCGCGGGCGGAGAGATCCAGCCAGGCAGCACGGTTCCGAAGTGCGTCGTAGCCGGTCATCGTAACGACAGATATCTCAAGTAAGCGGAGATTGCGACCACAGCCAAACCAGAGATCGCGATGCTCAGCGCCGTGCGGTTGCGTTTCGCTTGGCTGGACGCGCGCACCGAATATAGGATCGCGGAAGCGGCAATGTGAAGCACCAGCAGCATCTTGATCCCGAACCACATCTGGTAGCCCGGCGGAAAGCTGGCCTTGTTCGAATAGTTGTACATTCCCGAACCGATCGCCGCGATCAGAACGAAGAACATCAGCGGACGAAAGCTGGTCACCGCGACGCCGCCGGCGAGTTCGCGCTCGGACGGAGGAAGCGAAGCCAGCGCCGGAGCGAGAACGAATCGCGCGTAAATGAATCCGCCGATCAGCGTGACCACGGACGCGATGTGTATCCATCGCATGCACACCCCGAGCACTGCGCGTACCGCTGGGTCCATAATCCGAGTATACGATTATGATCCACGAAATCCTGCCGGTCGGCATGTTGCAGTGCAATTGTTCCATCTTCGGCGACGAAGCCAGCGGCGAGGCAGTGGTCATCGATCCGGGCGACGAGATCGGGCGCATCACCGCCATCTTGGAACAGAATCACCTGCGCGTGAAGGCCATCATCATCACGCACGCGCATATCGATCACATCGGGGGAGCGCAGAAGCTCAAGGCCGCCACCGGTGCGCCGGTATATATGAACGCGAACGATCAGGAGCTGTACGATCACATCGATACGCAAGCCAATTGGCTGGGAGTGGCCGCGCCCGAAAAGACCGGCGTCGATGTAAACGCGCGGGAAGGCGAAGTCGTGAAGCTGGGCCCGGCCGACTTCCGGGTGCTGGAGACGCCCGGGCACACGCAAGGCAGCATCAGCTTGTGGATTCCTGCGGAGAATAAGCTGGTAGCGGGCGATACGCTGTTTCTTGATAGCATCGGACGCACCGATTTGCCGGGCGGGAATTCGCGGCAGATTCTGCGGTCCATTCACGATAAGCTGCTGCGTTTGGATGATACGGTAGTGGTGATCCCAGGCCACGGCGCCAACACTACAATAGGACGCGAGCGGCGGAGGAACCCGTTTTTGCAGGGGATGTGAGTGCGAAGCCGCGGCGTCTATGTCACAATGAAGTGGGACATCATAGTTAACAAAAGAAGCCCATGCCATCAACCAAGAGAGCCCACGTCGTCCTGCCTGAAGATCTTGTGCGCGAGATTGACAAGATCGCCGGCTCGCGGGGCAGGAGCGCCTTTCTCGCGGATCTGGCCAAGCGCGAGATAAAACGCCAAAAACTCCTGCAGCTCTTCAAACGTAAAGAGCCGATTTGGAAGGACCAAGATCATCCGGAGCTAAAGGACGGAGCCGCGGCTTGGATCCGCAAGATGCGCGCTGAAAGCGAAGCTCGCTTCCAAAGGATTCAAGAGCAGCGCGACCGCACGTAATGGCGATTTATCTTCTGGACACGTCGGTCATCATCGACGCGATAAATCAAAAACGCGGACGCTGGCAGTTGCTCGGGTCGTTGGTCGAAGCCGGCGACACGCTCGCCTGTTCCGTGGTAACTCTGACAGAGATCTACGCTGGCATCCGTCCGAGGGAGTTCGCCTTCACGGAGCGCTTTCTGGACAGGCTGGAGCATTATGAACTGGACGCGCAATTGGCGCGTTATGCGGGTTTGCTCAAGAATGAATGGGCCAAGAAGGGGCGAACGTTAGGCGTCGTCGATCTCATCATCGCGGCCACCGCGCTGGCTCATCATCTGGTGTTGATGACGGACAATCGCAAGGATTTTCCAATGACCCAACTCGCCCTCTACCCGCTGCCGTAAGAGCGCTCCGCCGACGCTATACTTGAATCGAAGTCCATGCCCTCCGAACCAATAACCAATAACCAACAACCAACAACTAGTCCCGACAAACCGCCCGGCTACCAGCCTTCGCTCGGCCGCAAGCTCTTCATGCTGGGCCTCTGCATCGCGGGACTGATCTTCGTCTGGACCTACTACTACTTCGCGACGCGCCCGCACTAGCCGCTACCGCGGCGCCGATTTCCGCTTCAGCTCGCCCATCACGTCCGCCACCAGCTCCTTGGCATCGGTCAGGCATTTCGAGATCATCTGTATATCCATGGCGGGCTTGCCGGGCTGCCGCGCGCTCTGGCAATAGACGCCGTGCTGGCCCACCAGCACCAACGCATCGGTCAATAAATCAAGCGTGACCGACAGGCGCCCGCGCTCGACGCCCATCATAAACTCTTGCTGTTCCAGCTCTTCGCGGCGTTCGTCGTAGACAGACATACTGCTTTCATTGTAGAGGTGTACGGGCATCAGGCCGATGCGAAAAGGCTAAAGTCCGGCGTGCTTTGGCCGATAGTACTCAGCAGGAGATGTACCACATGTTCTCAATCCGCCAAATTCTCGTCTCGACCCTCGTTTTCGCGGCCGTGCCACCGGCTGTGCTCCACGCCGCGTCCGACACTGTGCAGTACGTCGGAGGCACGGTGAAATCGATTCCGGTGAACTCGGCTGGCTCGTTCAATTTCGACGACGCCAAGGAGCTCCGCTTCCACTACAACGGAGTGGTTTACCGCTTGCCTTACGATCAGATCACCAGCACCGATATCGAAAAGGCGGACGTGAAGCATGTCATGCGCGTGATCCCGGCTCAGTCGCTGATGTTCACCCATCGCAAACGAACCCTGGTGATCAATTACACGGATTCGAGCGGCGCCACGGGAACACTGAACTTTGAGCTGGCGGCGTATCGAGCCGCGGACGCACAGGAAACCATCGCAGCCAAGAAGACGCCTCCACCCGCGGGCGTAGTTGAGGCCGCATGGTGGGGCGATAAGATCTGGAAGACGCCTCGCAATAAAGCGGCCTGGGATGCACAAGCCGTGTTAAACGCGCAGGCCGCGCAGAACGCGCAAAATACCGCCGCTGCCCAGCCTGGACAACTCACGCCCGGCACCAAGTAATAGCGGATCGCCTGGCAAACACCGGCACGCGCCCACCGCCCGTGCCGCAAACCCGTATCGGCGTAACTCCCGTTTTCGTCCGCCGGATGCTAGTCTGATAGTGCTGTACCCGGTCCGTGTTGTACCCGGACCAGTGCTGTAGCCGGAGGCTAGCATGTCGACTGCAACGGTGGCGAGCAGGGCGCTCCAGGAACGGTTAGATTCCGCTCGCAAACTAACCGACTATGTTTTCAGCCTGCTAAAGGCCGAGGCCATTTACGCGCGGCCGATTCCCGAGCGGCACCGCCTCATTTTCTACCTGGGACACCTGGAAACGTTCGACTGGAACCTGATCGCGCGAAAAACCCTGGACGTTCCGTCGTTTCACCCCACATTCGACAAGCTCTTCGAATTCGGCATTGACCCTCCGGTTGGGCAAGCGGCTTCGGACGAGCCGGCCGACTGGCCACGGGTGGACGAGGTTCGAAGCTATAGCCGGCGCATCCGCGGCATCCTGGACGAGTTGATCGAGCAATCGTCCGAACAGATCGTCCCGGCACAAGTCATTCAAGTCGCCCTCGAACACCGGCTGATGCACGGCGAGACCTTGGCTTACATGCTGCACAACCTGCCGTATGAGCAGAAGGCCTCGGGCGCGATGCCACTGGCCTATTCCTCGCATGGGCCGCTTGCGGCGGCTATGATCCAGATCGCTCCCGGCTTTGCGACCCTGGGACAAAAACACGGCAAGTTCGGTTGGGACAACGAGTTCGCCGAGCACCAGGTGGAAGTCCCCGGCTTTCGCATCGGCAAGTACAAGGTCACCAACGGACAGTATCTGGATTTCGTGGGCGATGGCGGTGCCCCGCCGCATTTCTGGACACAGGGCAGATCTCAACAACGTGCGCGCTGGCTCTATCGCGGGATGTTTTCCGAAGTCCCGCTCCCGGTCAACGCGCCCGTGTATGTCACGCACGCCGAAGCCAGCGCCTACGCCCAATGGGCTGGAAAGCAGTTGCCCACCGAACCTCAGTTTCATCGCGCGGCCTATGGGACCTCCTCCACTGGCGAAACGCCTGCCCATGAAACAAGCGGACTCGCGGAGCGTCCTTATCCGTGGGGCCATGCCGAGCCGAGCTCGAAACGAGGCAATTTTGATTTCCGTCAATGGGATCCGCTCGACGTGGATGCCCATCCGGCGGGTGACAGCGCCTGCGGCGTCTCCCAGCTTGTCGGAAACGGCTGGGAGTGGACAGCCACGAAGTTCGGCCCGTTTGCCGGATTTCAGCCGCTGCCATTTTATCCGGGGTACTCCAAAGACTTCTTCGATGAAAAACACTACGTACTGAAAGGTGGGTCGCCCGTGACGGCCGCCTGCATGTTGCGCCGTTCGTTCCGCAATTGGTTCCGGCCCGATTATCCCTATGTCTACGCAAGTTTTCGAGTGGCCGAAGACTAAAACCGGGGACAGCGCTGCGGTCCCAAGCATGACGCGCGAATTCGTGTGCGACGTGCGCCTCGGCCTCGCCAAGCCTCGAAAAGAGCTGCATTCGAAGTATCTCTACGACGAATTGGGCAGTTCGCTCTTCGAGGCCATCACGCACTTACCCGAATATGGCCTGACTCGCGCCGACGAGCGCTTGCTGCGCCGTCATGCCAGCGATATTGCCAGGTTGATTCCGGCTCGCGCCGCCGTAATCGAGTTGGGCAGTGGAGTGGGCAAAAAGACTCGCCATCTTCTGCAAGCCATTGGCGCGGCTCCGCATCAAGGTCCCCTGCGCTACTATCCCATCGATGTATCGGCCGACGCACTGGCGCGTTGCGAGCGCGATTTGTCCGACATCGCCGACGTGCATCCGCTGGTTCAGTCTTATCTGGACGGGATGGCGCGCGCCACCGCCGAACGCGAGGCCGGTGAAGCGCTTCTAGTGCTGTTCCTCGGCAGCACCATTGGCAACTTCGAGCGCCCTTGCGCCGTGGAATTTCTGCGCGATCTGCGCCGCGCTCTGCTTCCCGGCGACGCGCTGCTGATCGGCGCCGACCTGGTGAAGGAACCCGAGCGCATGCTGGTGGCCTACGACGATCCCACCGGCGTCACTGGCGCTTTCAATCTCAACCTGCTCGGGCGCATCAATCGAGAGCTTGGCGGCGATTTCCAACTGCGCGACTTCGAGCATCAGGCGCGCTGGAACGAGGAACACCGCCGGATCGAAATGCACCTCCGCTCGCGTTTGAATCAGACCGCGTTCATCGCGGAAGCTGATCTCTCGGTAACTTTCCGCGCGGACGAGACGATTTGGACCGAGTCCTCGCACAAATTCCAGCTTCAAGAACTGGACGCGATGGCGGAGCAGACCGGGTTCCGCGTCGAAGGCCAGTGGGTCGACCGGGATTGGCCCTTCGCGGAAAATCTTTGGACCATTAGTTGAGTGTCACCCTGGAATTTCGCGACGTTTGTTACTGCATCGGCGGCAATCTCGTCCTCGACAATCTGAACCTACGCATCGTGGAGGGCTGCACGCTGGTGCTGCTCGGCCGCAGCGGCTCCGGGAAAACCACGGCGCTGAAGATGCTGAACGGCCTCCTGTTTCCTTCCGGCGGCCAGGTTCTGGTGGACGACCGCGCCACTACCGATTGGGATCTCATCCAGCTCCGGCGTAGTATCGGTTATGTCATTCAAGAAGTCGGCCTGTTTCCACACTTCACCATCGGCGAAAACGTCGCGCTGGTGCCGCGCCTGAAAGGCTGGCCGCCAGACCGCATTGCCGCGCGCGTGTCCGAGCTGCTCGATCAAGTTGGCCTCGAACCGGCGCAGTTTCTCGATCGCTATCCGCGCCAGCTCTCGGGAGGACAGCGCCAGCGTGTGGGCGTCGCGCGCGCTCTCGCGGCCGAACCAAAGCTCCTGCTTTTCGACGAACCCTTCGGCGCGCTGGATCCGGTAACGCGCGTGGAGCTGCAGGATCAATTCCTGGCGCTGCGCGACCGGTTGCGGAAGACATCCATCTTCGTCACCCATGACGTGCGGGAAGCTCTGCGCCTGGGCACCGAAATCGCTCTGCTCCACCGTGGCAGACTGGAAGTTCTGGCAACACCAGCCGAGTTCGTAAAATCGAGCGGCCCGGAAGCGCGCGCCTTCTTGTCGACTTTATGATCGAGAAGCCATGATTCCTCCTTACTTGCTGCAGGAGATGGCGCAGTTAACCGGCGAGCATGTCGTCCTGGTCCTGGTCTCGATGGCAATCGCCGTGGCGGCCGGGTTTCCCCTCGGCGTCCTGCTCACGCGCCGCGCGGCATTGCGCACTCCATTGCTCGGCTTCGCCAACGTGATGCAAACCATTCCAAGCCTCGCGCTGTTCGGGTTCTTAATCCCCATCCCGTTCATCGGCGGCATCGGCAAACGGACCGCGATCGTCGCCCTGGTCCTCTACGCGCTGCTTCCCATTCTTCGCAACACCCTCGCGGGCATTCTCGGCGTGGACTCCGCCGTGCGAGAATCCGCCATCGCCATGGGCATGACCGGCCGTCAACTGCTCTGGCAAGTCGAGCTGCCGCTGGCCGCACCAACTATACTCGCCGGCGTGCGCATCGCCACCGTAACCACCATTGGAACTGCTACCATCGCGGCCGCCATCGGAGGCGGAGGACTCGGCGTGTTCATCTTCCGCGGCATTGCGTCCGTGGACACCACGCAAATCCTGGCGGGCGCAATCCCCGCCGCGCTGCTCGCGCTGCTCTCGGACGGAGGATTCAGTTGGATCGAACGACGCGTCTCTGTGTCCTAGCTCCCCTCCTGCTGCTGGTCGGTTGCGGCGCTCACAACCGTATCGTGGTCGGCTCCAAGAATTTCACCGAGCAATTGATCCTGGGCGAGATCATCGCACAGCACATCGAAGCGCGGCTGCATCAACCGGTGGAACGCAAGCTGGATCTGGGCGGAACGCTCCTCGCCCATCAAGCGCTGCTGTCCAACGGCATCGACCTGTACCCGGAATACACCGGCACCGCGTTCACCAATGTGCTCAAGAGCAGCGGCGTCACCGATCCGGCCGTGGTTCTGGAGCAGGTTCGCGCCGCATATGCGAGCGGCTTTCATCTCGATTGGCTGGACCCGTTGGGATTCGAGAATTCTTTCGCGATGACCATTCGCGGCGGAGACGCCCGTGCGCGGCACCTCCAAACTTTGAGCGACGCGGCGGCGGATCCAACCGGATTCGCGCTCGGCGCAGGCTACGAATTCCTGACGCGTCCCGACGCGTATGGCGCGCTGAATCGGGCTTATGCCATCAAATGGATTGCGGCTCCCAAGAGCATGGATCTGGGCCTGCTCTACCAAGCCCTCGAACAGAAACAGGTGAGCATGGCAGCCGCCAACACCACCGACGGGCTCTTGAATAAGTTGGACGTTACCGTGCTCACCGACGACAAGCACGTGTTTCCGCCCTATCAGGCCTGCATCGTTATTCGCGAAGACGCTCTGATGGTGTATCCAACTCTCCGCGCGATTCTGTCCGAGCTCTCCGGAAAAATCTCCGACACGGAAATGCGCAACATGAACTACGCCGTGGACGCCCAGCACCGCCCCGCGCGCGATGTTGCAAAAGGATTTCTAGACCGGGCCGGGCTCCACTAACGCCGCCTTCTGCCTCACCCGCGAAACGGCGCGCACCAGCTTCCTATAGGGCACTTGATCGAGCCCTGGGAACCCGATCCATTCTCCATCGCTCCAGCTCGAATAGTGCCAGCGCGCAAGCAACGCCAAATGTTCCTGCTTCTCGGCAAGCGGCGGCGCCGTCTCAGGTTGGATGGACGCCACCAACTCACGCAGCCGCTGATCCAACGATACGAGCGACGTCAGCGTAAATCGCACCGGCGCTTGCCACGCCCCTTGGCACACGAACCACAGCAGAACGCTGTCAGGCGCAAGGCATGGAGCCACTGCGACTCCATACAACCGCTCAACGTCGCAAACCAAATCGCCACGCAGAGCGAGCACCGCTTGGATGCGCTCCAGTTGTTTGTGCTGGCGCGCAGCTTCCTCGAAGTTCATCTCGGCGCTGAGCCGATCGCGCGCGGCCATCGCGACACTCAGCAACGCACCGCCGTTACCGGTCAGGAATTCTTCGACGCGCTTGGTCTCGCTCAGATATTCATCGCGCGTCACCACCTGTTGGCAAGGCCGCAGGCATCGATTCATCTCGCCGTAGATGCAGCCCGGATGCTGCGGGCTCGGCTCCAGATTCTCCTGACAGCGGCGCATCTGAAACAGATCCAGGAACTGGTTTTCGAAAAGCTCGGCTGCGGCCCGCGATTGGAACGGCCCGTAATGTAGAGCGCGGCTGGCGCTCAGGCGCGCGCTCACCTGCGTGCGCGGGAATTCGTTCGCCAGAATCAGTTTGACGTAGGCCGGCATCCGCAGCTTGATCAGCCGCAAATAGTCTTCCGGAAAATAACGGCGCGCCAGCGCGTAGTGCAGCAGCATCGATTCGAACCGCGACGCCGTGGGCCAATACTCCACCCGCGTGGCCACTTCGCGCAGGTTCAGCGACCGCCGCAGCGAAGCGTCCGCTTTGAAGATCCGTAGCAGTCGCCGCCGGAGCATGCTGGTTTTCGCGAGGTACGCCGAACGATCACCCGCCCAAACAACAAACACCGCGTCCGCGTTGGGAACTTCGGCGACGCTTGCATCCAAATGTTCGCGTTCGATAATCGTTGGATCGGGAACCTGCATCCGTTCCCAGTGTCGCGCCCTCACCCTCATCTTGGCCACCGCGTATATACTGGTTCGCACCTGGAGCGGAACAATCGTGCCTTTGGCCATCCTGCTTTTCCTCGCATTTCTCGCGCTGCCCCCGCTTGCCCTCGCGCATCACGGCGGCTCGGAGTATGACATGAGCAAGACCGTGGAGTTCAACGGCAAGCTCACACGCGTCGAAATGATCAATCCGCACTCGTGGATCTACTTTGACGTCACCGAAAAAGACGGAGGGGTTAGTCACCATCGATGCGAAATGAGGTCTGTTCACGTGCTGCGGCGCTCGGGCTGGACCAAGGAAAACTTTCCGGTGGGCCAGCAGATCACAGTCGAAGCTTCGCCCAACCGGACCGATCCCGCCTCGTGTTACTTGCAGACCATCATGGCGGCCGACGGAACTAGAATGGACCGCTATGGGCAATACGTCAAGGCGACACAAGGTGGCATCCAGGAGGTGAGAGGCCCAATCGCCGCGCCAAAGACGGATCGGCCGACGCGACGGCCATCGGGAGAGCCGAACATATCGGGCGACTGGGCGCCAGTGCAACTGGTGATGGCCAATGCGCGCGGCATCGGGGGCGGATTAGTGCCGCTCGATAAATTGGCGGAATACAAGCCGGGCGATCGGCCGGCGATCTCCTTCGCGGACGTGTCCCGCGCCGGGCCGAGGCGTTATGGCGGGACCGAACTGACAGAGGCCGGAGAAAAAGCGGCCGCCGATTTCAAGCGCGAAGATAATCCGCGTTTCCGCTGCGAGACCACCAGCATCATCTTTGACTGGGCCTTCGACGGGCCGGTCAACCGGATTACTCAGAACAAAGATACGATCGTGCTCGAGTACGGGCAGCTCGGGTTGAAACGCACCATCTACATGAACATGCAAGAACACCCGAACAGCATCAAGCCGAGCCGCGCCGGGCACTCGATCGGACATTGGGAAGGCGACACGCTGGTCGTCGATACCGTGGGATTCTTGCCAGGGTTCCTGAACACCCCAGTTCGTAACAGCGATAAGCTGCACGTGGTCGAACGATTCATATTAGATCCGAACAAGATGGCGCTCACGCGCAGCTATGTCGCCGAAGATGCTGTGTTCTTGAAAGGCAAATACGCGGGGTCCGATACCATCCTGGTCGCCGATGCTCCGTATAATCCGGGTAAGTGCAAGGAGTTGAACTTCATCGATTACTCGAAGGAGCAAAAGCGTTAGCGTTGTTTCTCCGCCGCGAACCCACGACCCACCACCCACCCCCCAGTATGTAACCATAGGAGCAACAGTTTCAGCCAGCGCACTTCACCACGAACATGGATTTCGCCGAGCAAGTCAAGTCCTCCGTCGATATCGTCAAAACCATCAGCGAGTATGTGCAGCTGAAAAAGGCCGGCGGCTCGCCGCGCTACACGGGACTGTGTCCGTTCCACACCGAGAAGACGCCGTCGTTCTCCGTGCATTCAAGCCATCAGTTTTACAAATGCTTCGGCTGCGGCGCTAGCGGCGACGTCTTCAAGTTCGTCATGGAGATCGAGCGCGTCAGCTTCTTTGAGTCGCTCAAGCTGGTCGCCGAGCGCAACGGCATCGACATGCCCAAGCGCGATTATTCGGACCCGGATTCGAAGCTCCGCGGCGCGCTGATGGAGATGCATGAAATCGCGGCGCGCGTGTTCCAAAGCAACTTGAATGCCCCCGCGGGTGCGGAGGCGCGCCAGTATCTCGCCGGACGCAATGTCACTCCGGAACAAATCGCCGAGTTTGGGCTCGGGCTCTCGGATGCGTCCTGGAATCAGTTGACGCGTCAATTTGAATCGCGCTTCGCGCCCGAGCAACTGGAGCAATCGGGATTGGTCTTGAAGAGACGAGAGGGCCCAGGCTTCTACGATTATTTCCGCGGCCGGCTGATGTTTCCGATTCACAATGAGTCGGGCAAAGTGATCGGCTTCGGCGGCCGCGCGCTTCGCCCGGACGAGGAGCGCAAGTATCTGAACTCGCCCGAAACGCCGCTGTATCGCAAGAGCTACGTGCTTTACAACCTGCATCGCGCCAAGGAAGCGATACGCAAGTCGGATTATTCGGTGCTGGTGGAAGGCTACATGGACGTCATCGGCGTCTATTCCGCCGGCGTTCACAATGTGGTGGCGAGCTGCGGCACATCGCTGACGAACACGCAGGTGCGCGCGTTGAAGCGTCACTCCGAGAGCATCGTCGTCAATTTCGATCCCGACACCGCCGGCGCCAACGCCGCTCAGAAGTCGATCACAATGCTGCTCGACGAGAACCTGCGCGTGCGAGTGCTCGATCTGGGCGGCGATCTGGATCCCGACGAATTCGTGAAGGCCTCGGGCGCGGAAGTCTACCGGCAACGCGTGGAGAAGGCCCCTTCCTACTTCCACTGGCTGGCCGATCGCGCGCGCGGCAAATTCGACATGCGAACCGTCGAGGGGCGAATGGAAGGATTCAAGTTCATCGCGCCGGCCATCCAGCGCATCGCCGACCGCCTGGAGCGATTCGCCGTCGCCAACGACGTAGCCAACTATCTCGGCGTGGACGAAAAGCTGGTGCGCGAACATTTCAGCAAGGGCGTCAAGGAGCCGGGTCCGGTTCACCGCCGTCCAGACGCCCCGCCCACCGAGCGGCTGCTGCTGCACTCGCTGCTGGCTAGCCAGGCCGCCCGGTCACTTGCCATCCCGGAACTACGCGACCTGCCGGCGGTCGACCGCTTCGTGGCCCGTAACGTGTTTAAGGCCCTGTTTGCAATGCATTCCGATGGAGCTCCCTTCCGCTTCGCCGACCTGGAAGGCCGGCTTTCCGACGCCGACCGCGACCTATTGTCGTCCGTCGTTTTTGCCGATGAAATACTGGAGGAGGAGAAGGCCGCTGAACAGGCGCTGGCTTGTCTGCGCAGCCTCAAATCACAAGACCCTCGATCCGAGGCGGCCGCCTTGCGCGCCCGGATCAAAGCCGCTGAACGCGACGGAAATCTTCAGGAAGCCATGCGGCTGGCCGAGGAAGTGGTCGCCCTGGATCAAAAATCCCGGAGCGTCAGCGGGACTGCAAGATGACCGCCAGCGGCACTGCAAGATGAAGCGCCATTACCACAAACAGATGACCGAAAACAGCGCGAGAGTCACGGCACGATGTTGTACACTAAATGGAATCAAAGGTAAGCGCAAAGGATGCGGCGCGCACCGCCAGGCGAACCAGGAACTCATCGGCGCCGCATTCGGTTTTGCGCGGGTACCTGAAGGATATCGCTGGTAAAGCGGGGCACCAGTGGCTACGGATGACAAGTACGGCCGGCTAAAACATCTCATGGACTCGGGCAAGGAAAAGGGGTTCGTTCTGTACGACGAAGTGAACGAGTTGCTCACCGAAGACTTCACGTCGGGGCGCGAGTTCGAGGATCTGCTCAGTGACCTCGATAGCGCCGGCGTCGAAATCCTGGAAGAGCCCAAACTCGACTTCGAAAAATCGTCCAAGGATGAACCGGAAGATTTCGGCGACCTCGAGCTCGCCCAGGATGTTGGCGATAAAACCAACGATCCGGTCCGCATGTATCTGCGCGAGATGGGCACCGTTCCCCTGCTCACCCGCGAGGGCGAAATCGAGCTGGCCAAGCGCAATGAACGCGGCCAATGGGCGGTTCGCAAGGCGCTCTCCCGTTCGCCGCTCGTCATCCGCGAGATCATCCAGCTGGGCGAGGATCTCCAGCGCGGCGTCACCGCCGTGCGCGACGTCCTGGTGCTTCCTGAGTTCGTCATCACCGACGAAGATTTCAGCACGCAATTGAACGATCTGCTGGCGCAGATCTCGGAAATCGAGAAGTATTACAAAAAAAGCCAGCAGTTCCGGCAGAAGCTGCAAGCCGTCTCCCGGCAGATGAAACCCAAACA
>Ga0182015_10002252_pt1 | contig 23805 bp, 21 predicted proteins | sample 712P3MmetaG_FD_120478 | JGI IMG/M metagenome (GOLD analysis project Ga0182015, IMG submission 120478) | Permafrost microbial communities from Stordalen Mire, Sweden - 712P3M metaG | ecosystem: Environmental > Terrestrial > Soil > Wetlands > Permafrost | place: Sweden: Stordalen | collected...
CCTATGCGTCGCAGTACTTCGGCCAGGACACCCACGGCCTGGTCCGCAGGCCGATCCCGGAGGGCAAGGTCGAGGTCGGCGTCCCGAAGACGCTCGGCATCGTCTCCTACAACGCGGGGCCGGTCGCCGACACCACCCTGATTGCGGACTCCAGGACCTTCTCGCACGGCCACGCCGGGGGCGGCCCCGACATGTCGGCGCTGCCGGCGCCGCTCGCCGCCCACTTCGCGGCCTACCAGAGGGAGAAGACGGCGCTCCAGGACGACCTTGCGGCGCGGATGACGGCCAAGGCCGGGGGCGCCGACGCGCGGCGCGCGATCGACGCCTTCAACGCGGAGAACGCGACGCGCATCGCGGCCTTGAACCGCGACGCGGAGGGCATCCGCAGCGAGCTCGCGAGGTTCGCGGCCGTGAACACGCGCCCGGCCCCCGACCAGTCGGTCGATGCCCTCGTGCGCCAGTTCAACGACAGGGTGCAGGAGATCGAGATAGGAAGCCCCCTCCTCGCCCACCCCTGATGGCACCCCCGGTGGCCGCGAAGACAACCCCCCGCCGGCGCGACGCATGAGCCGTCGATTCATGCGCCCGATGATGCTCGCCGTCCTCACCGGAGGGCTCCTCGTCGCCATCTTCGCCGCGATGGTCGTCCTCTTCCGCTCGAAGCTGAGGGCCGAGATCCGCCAGACGATCATCAACCGCGACGCGAGCGTCCTTTTGCCGGTCGCCCAGCGGCAGCTCGCGCAGCGGTTCCCGTCCTCGAGCGAGTCCCCGGACCTCCTGGCCGCGGTCCTCGAGAGCGCCCAGCAGGAGGACATGCTGGCAGTCGCGGTCTTCGACGCGAAGGGCCAGCTTCTCCAGTACGCCCCCGACTCGCTCCTCTTCGCCGAGCTGCCGCTGGACGACTACATCCGCCTCCTCAAGTTCGAGCCGATCAGCCGGTTTTACCCGGACTTTCCCCTGAACCGCTACTTCGCCGGGATCTCGGGCGCGCCGGCGCGCACGGCGCCGGTCCTCGAGGTCCTACTCCCCCTCCACGGCCGCGAGCCGGACAAGGTCGCCGGCTTCGCTCAGTACTACGTCGACGCCCGCACCCTGGCGGCGGAGCTCGGATCCATCGACCGCCGCATCAACCGGCAGACGGCGGCGACGCTCGGTATCGGCGCGTCGCTGATCGCGCTCGTGGTGGCCGCCGCATTCCTCGGGCTCCGGGGGGCGCAGCGCCTGGTCGCCGAGCGCAACGAGCGGCTCATCCGCGCCAACATCGAGCTCACGCTCTCCGCAAAGGCGTCGGCCCTCGGGCAGATCACGTCCCACCTCGTCCACGGGCTCCAGGGCTCGGTGGCCAGCCTGCGCGGCGTCGTGGCGGCGAGAGCCGGCGGCGAGCAGGCGTCCGACTGGCAGACGGTCTCCCAGTATACGGAGCGCATGCAGGCGCTCATCCAGGACGCGGTCGCCCTCCTCGGGGACTCCCAGTCGTGCACGTCGTTCGAGCTCACCGGCCACGAGCTTGCCGCCATCGTGCGGCAGAGGAACGAGGCCGCCGCGGCCCAGAAGGGCGTGTCGCTCAGCGTCAGCGGGGGTTTTGAGCGCAGCCTCGACAGCCATAGGGGCGGCCTCCTCTGCCTCATCACGAGCAACCTCGTCCAGAACGCGATCGATGCCACCGCGACCGGCAGGAGCGTCTGCGTCCTCTTCCGAAACGGCGGCGAGAACGCGACCGTGTCCGTGTCGGACGAGGGACACGGGATACCGGACGAGCTGCGCCCGCACCTCTTCGAGCCGGGACGCACGGGGCGGCCGGGCGGGTCGGGCCTCGGGCTCGCCATCAGCCAGCTCCTCGCGCGCCAGATCGGGGCCACCCTCCTCCTCGATTCCACGGGGCCCGGCGGGACGACCTTTTGTCTCACCCTTCCCCTGGCCGCCTCCTGAGGCGAGCCCATGGCGTCCGTAGAAATACGCGGCCGGGCAGGCTCGCAAGATTGCGCCGAAACGGCTGCGATGGGGCGCAATACCTTGCGCGCATCTCCTTCTGCCCCATAGTCGAACGCGCATAAGCACCAACCCAAGCCCAGCCGCATGCAATATCTAGGTCTGCTGTTCACGCTCTCGCTCCTGGCGGTGAACATCTGGGGGCTGATGCTGATCGCAGGCGTCTACTGGCGCAACCGGTGGTTCGCCCTGGCCTCCGGGCCGATCCTCGCCGTCACGGCGGTCTACGCCGTCGAGTGCCACTACGGACTCGGGCCGACGCTCCCGGGCCTCGGGCTGTTCTCCACGGTCGTCTCGGTGGCCCTCATCACCTTCTCCTGCATCTCCTGGGAGCCCCGCTGGCTCGGGGGGCGCTGGGCCCCCCTCGCCCGGGAATGGCGGGCCGAGTTCGCCCCGAGGCGGCTCACCGGCTGCTTCGGGATCTGCATCATCATCTTCCTGTATGCGATGTCGTGGCGCTTCATCTACCCGGACATCGACGGCTCGTCCGAGAAGATCGCGGATTTCTCCTACATCTGCAGCTACTACACCGGGACGACGATACCGGTCCCCGACGTTTGGTTCAGCCCCTACCTCTCGACGCAGTACTACAGCTTCCAGCACTACGCCGCGGCGCTCATGGGCCGCGTGCTCCTGCTGCCGACCGGCTCCGCCTACAACATCGCCTACTGCCTGCTGATCGCCCTCGGCGGGACGGCCTTCGCCGGCTCGGTCTTCATGGTGGCGCGCAAGGCGTGGACGAGGACGGCCGTCATCGCCTGCTTCGTGATCGGCGGGACGGGGGTCACGATACTCGACCACTTCACGGACAAGGAGGTGAGCCCCTGGACCACCATGCGCTTCATCGGGAGCGCCCAGATGGACAAGCCGCCGCTCGGCCCCTGGCTCAAGGCGTACAACAACAACTACCCGATCGTCACGGACAACAACTACGTGATGGAGCTGCCCGGGGAGATCTATTCCTACGTGGTGTTCCTCGGGGACTACCATGCGCCTCTGTCGGGCTACTACCTGCTCGGCCTCTGCGCCATGGCCATGCTCCTCTGGACCCGGAGCCAGCTGTACCGCTACGCGGCCATGGCGGGCTGCACGCTCACCTGGACGCTCCTTGCGAACACGTGGGTGCTCCCCCTCCAGGGACTGGCCGTCGCCATGTGGCTTGGCGTCAACTGGCGGGACTGGAGGCGCCTCGTGCCCGCGGTGGCGACCGGCGCGGCTCTGGTCTGGCTCGCCGCATGGGTCTACCTCTCCGCCTTCACCGCGGCGGCCTCGGGCTACGACACGGCCGTCCGCCTGGTGCCGTGGGTCGAGCACACGCCCCCCCTCCTCTTCGTCCTCTTCTTCCTGCCGACGATCGCGTTCATCGTCCTCGGGTTTGTCTCGGGCAACGCCCAGGGGCGCCGCCTCGCGATGCTCTGGCTCCTGCTTCTGCTCTTCACGGAGTTCTTCTACGTGGACGACGAGTACTCGGGGCATTTCGACCGCTTCAACACGACCCTTAAGTGGTGGCCGTGGGTGATGGCGGGGACGCTCATGACGCTCGCCCCCGTCGTCCTCGAGCAGGCCCGCCGCAGGTGGGTGCGCGTCGTCGGATTCGTCTTCTGCCTCTATCCCTGCTTCTACGCGTACGACCTGTGGAAGCCGATGTGGACCGGGCCGAAGGACTCGATGGGCAAGATCGAGGGCACGAACTACCTCACCCGGGACGAGTTCCCGCGCCTTATGCTCGGGCGCCTCAAGGTCGAGAAGCCGGGCGTCGTCATCGAGAGGCCCGACGAGAAGGGCGGCTTCACGAACTCGGCCGTCATCCCGCTCTTCGCCGGGCAGAGGATGTGGCTCGGGTGGTGGGGCCACGAGCTGCTGTGGCGCGAGAACCGGGAGGACGTCCGCAGGCGCCACGACCGCCTCATGCTCTTCTACAGCGGGGGAATCCCCGACGCCGGAAAGTGGCTGGTCGCCCAGGGAATAGACTACGTCCTCTGGTACAGGCCGGGCGACACGCCCGAGATGTGGGAGAAGATCAACAAGGCCGTCTCGCCGGAATACGTCTGGACGGACATCCTCACCTACCAGAACGAGGACGGCCGCAGGGTCGGCCTCTGGAAGCGGGCGCCCGCATTCGGGCCTTAAGCGGCGCGGCCGTGCGGGCCGCCCTCAGGACTCCACCTTGTCCGGGGCGATGATCTTCAGCACCGAGCGGACCCGGTTCAGCTCGCCGTGCAGGTGGCTCATGATGAAGGCGATCTCGATCGACCTGGAATCCGGCACGTCCCCGTGCGTCGGCTGGATCGAGAGCCGGGTTTCGAGTGTCGAGAACCTGCGCCCGACCTCGCGGAGCCCAAGGTCGAGGGCGTCTGTCTTCAGCCGGCCGGAGTCGACGGCAAGCTGCGCCCGGTCGTCCGACTGGGCGCCCGCCTTGGCGTGCGTCAGCCAGCGCTCCATGTTCTCCAGGGTGGTCGTGACCTTGACCTTGTAGGACGGCAGGTCGAGACCAAGGCGCCCGGCGGCCTCCTCCGGCTTCTCGATCTTCTGCAGACCCGCGATCTCGGCCTTGATGATATTGAGCTGCTCGAAGACGCGGATCCGGTCGGCCGGCTTGACCATGTAGTGGCGCACCCCGAGGCGGGCGGCGCGGACCACCGTCGCGCTGTCGGTCGACGTCGTGCAGATGATCACCCTCACGTAGCGGCAGGCCGGCGTCGCCCTGACCCGCTCGAGGAGGTCGAGACCCGAGATCGACGGGAGCATCAGGTCCAGGAACACCACGTCGAACGGGTGGCGCGGGTCGCCCATCAGCTTGAGCGCGCTGTCGCCGTCCGAGGCCGTCATTATCGCGTGCTCCCCCTCTGATTTGAGGATGTTGAGCAGCATCTCGCGCGAAGTGGCTTCGTCCTCGACGATAAGGATATTCACAGAAGGAAGGGGACGCCATAGGTTTCGGGAAATCCGGCCCCGGTGTCAACCGTTGGCGAGAAATCGCACGAAACAATCATTTCACCGCGGCCCAGACCCTCTGCACGTCCTCGTGGTCCTCAAGGGCCTGCAGGAACTCGCCGACATGGGCGCGGGTGGCTTCGTCGAGCTCCGGGAAGACCTTGGCGATGTAGCCGAGCTCGCTCGTGATGACCGACCAGCCGTGCTGGGCGAGCCAGGTCGATGCCGCGTGCACGGCCGTCCGGTCGGTCGTGAACCTCGCGCCGGCGTGCCCCTCCGGGATGTCGTCGTTCTGGTGGTGGGTCAGGGTCTCGAAGTCATTGGCGCCGGCCTCGATCGCCGCGGCCTCCAGGTCGGTGGCGGGGTCCGGGTGGTGGGCCTCGACGATCCCGACGTGGTCAAACAGGAACTTGTTGCTCCCGGCGTTCCCGAGGACCCCGGCCTTGAAGAGGAAGCGCATCTCCGGGGCCGTCCGCTGGTGGTTGTCCGTGTAGACCTCCACGATCACCGGGACCTTGTGCGGGGCGTATCCCTCGAAGACCACGTGCTCGAGGACGAGCTTTTCGTCGCCGCCGCCGGCGCCCTTCCTGATCGCGCGCTCGATGACGTCGCGGGTCACGCTCGCCTTGCGGGCCTTCTCGAGCGCAGCGAAGAGCCGGGCGTTGGCGGCGGGGTCGGCCCCGCCGAGCTTCGCCGCGACCGTGATCTCCTTCACCGTCTTCCCGACCGCCTGGCCCTTCTTCAGGTTGACGATCGCCCGTTTCGCGTGAAGCCATTGGCGTCCCATGAGGTGAAAAGAGTGGGACAGCGGGTCCCGGTCGGGCAATGGCAAACGCTCCGGAAACGGCGCCCGGAAGGCCCCCCGGGGCAGATCAGGTTTGCCGTCTGCGCCGCCCCAGCCGAGATTGCCGGACTTCCCGCCGCGGCTGGGGAGCCGCATGCACACGCCCACCAACATCCAGGCCATCGGTGACGAGATCGCGATCGCGTGGAGCGACGGCGGCGAGAGCTTCCTGCGCCAGGACCTCCTGCGGCGGGCCTCGCCGAGCGCCGAGACCCAGGGGGAGCACGACGTCTTCGGGAACCAGTACGGGGGCGCCCCCCGCTCCAACTTCGCCGGGGTCCGCGTGCTCGGGTGGGAGCGGGTGGGCAACTACGCCGTGCGCTTCGACTTCAGCGACGGCCACAGGACCGGGCTTTACACGTTTGATTACCTGCGGAAACTGGGCGATATCCCACCCACCTGACACCATGGAAAAACCCGCACTGTTCCCCGCCCAGACGACGAAGGCCGAGGTCGAGCTCGGGAGGGTCCTCCAGCCCAGGTTCGGGACGGACGGCACGATTCCCTGCATCACCGTGGACCACGCGACGAACGAGGTGCTCATGTTCGCCTACATGAGCGCGGAGTCGCTCGCCCGGACGATCGAGACGCGGAAGGCGACCTACTGGAGCCGCTCAAGGAACAAGCTCTGGGTGAAGGGCGAGGAGTCCGGCAACCTGCTGCGGGTCGTCGACCTGTACGTGGACTGCGACCAGGACGTGCTGCTCCTCAAGGTCGAGAACGCGGGGCCGGGGGCCTGCCACAACGGGTACCGCTCCTGCTTCTACCGCAGGCTCGTCCCCGGCGCGGACCCGGACGGGGCCCTCGCGCCGACGCTCGAGTTCGCGGCCGAGCGGACCTTCGACCCGGCGGCGGTCTACGGCAAGAAATGACCCGCCCTCAATCGAGGTCGGCCTCGTCGACTATCGTGATCATCACGTCGGCGCTGGAGACCACCTGGCCGTCCACCGTGCAGGTGACGGTGGCGAGGGCGATCTTGTTGTTGCGGACCTTGGTCAGCTTCGCGTGGATGCGCAGCTGGTCCCCCGGCCGCACGGGCCTGCGGAACTTCACCTTGTCCGCGCTCATGAAGAACGCCGGCCTCGGGACCCAGCCGTTCCAGCGGACGATGAGGACGCCGGCCGCCTGGGCCATCGCCTCCAGCTGAAGGACCCCGGGCATCACCGGGTTGCCCGGGAAGTGCCCGTTGAAGTAGGGCTCATTGAAGGTGACGTTCTTGATGGCGACCAGCTCCTCGTCCCCCTTCACCTCGACCACGCGGTCAATCATGACGAACGGGTAGCGGTGCGGAAGGACGTCGAGGATGCTGCGGATGTCGAGCGTCTCGACGTCCATGGCGGGCGTCGGCCTGAGGGCCCCCTTCCTTCTCGCCCCGCCCCTCTTCCTCTGCTCCTGGAGGCGCTCGAAGAGGACCTTCGTCAGCTCGGCGTTGATCGCGTGCCCGGGGCGGGTCGCCACGATGTGCGCCTTGAGCGGCAGGCCGAGGAGCGAGACGTCGCCGATGATGTCCAGGATCTTGTGGCGGACGAACTCGTCCTTGAAGCGCAGTGGCTCCTTGGACATGATCTTGTCGCCCTTGATGACGACGGCGCAGTCGAGGGACCCGCCGCGGATCTTTCCGAGCTTCAGGAGCTCCTCGATGTCCTCGTAGATCGTGAACGTGCGCGCCGGGGCGATCTGGGAGACGAAGGTGTCGGGGTCGATCGACAGCGAGAGGTGCTGCGTGTGGATCCCCCGGTCGTCGGCCGAGGTGCAGGAGATCTTCAGGCCGTCGTGCGGGAGCGCGATGATCGAGGAGTTGCCGCGCGCCACGGAGACGGGGGCGTCGAGCGTGTAGTACTCGCGCTCCCTGTCCTGCTCGACCGGCTCGCCCTCGATGATCAGGTTGACGAAGGGCCGGGCGGATCCGTCCATGATCGGGGGCTCGGACGCGTTCATCTCGACGAGGACGTTGTCGACGCCGCAGCCGCTGAGCGCGCTCAAGACGTGCTCGCAGGTGTGGATCTTGGCATGGCCGGACTGGATCGTCGTCGCGCGGACCAGGTCCGTCACGTGGTCCACCCGCGGCTGGATCTCCGGCGCCCCGCTCAGGTCGATGCGCTTGAACACCACCCCGTGGTTCACCGGGGCGGGCTTCAGCGTCAGGGTAACGGCCTCGCCGGTGTGGAGCGCGTTGCCCTTCATGGTGACGGGGCGCGACAGGGTCCGTTGTTTCATTCTTGCGGCTCATTGTCTCCAAGCCGGGCCCGGCAGCGCAAGCGCGGAGAGGCTGCCCGGGTCGGCTTGACAGGTGGGTAAGGGTGCTTAGGACTGAACCTTCCCGCATCCCCCAAGCCCATTCCGATACGCCCAGCCGCCATGCCCGCAGCCAACGACATACGCAAAGGTCAGGTCATCAAACATAACGGCGAGCCCCACCTCGTCATGGAAACCCAGCACAGGACCCCCGGCAACCTCCGCGCGTTCGTGCAGGTGAAGATGCGCAACCTGCGCTACGGGAAGGCCCTGGACCAGCGCTTCGCCTCGACGGACACGATCGAGGTGCTGCCGACCGACCGGCGGACTCTCGAGTTCAGCTACGCCGACCGCGACGCCTTCGCCTTCATCGACCCGACCACCTTCGACCAGATCGAGCTCACGGCGGAGACGCTCGGCGACGTTAAGAACTACCTGACGGCCGGCGGCAAGGTGGACGTCCTCTTCGTTGACGACAAGCCCCTCACGGTCGAGCTCCCCTCCGCCGTCAACCTGAAGGTCATCGAGTCCGCCGACGGGATCCGGGGCGACACGACCAGCAACGTGCAGAAGCCGGCAAAGCTCGAGACCGGCCTCGTGATCCAGGTGCCCCTCTTCGTCAAGGAAGGCGAGCTCGTGCGGGTCAGCACGGCCGACGGAAGCTACCTCGGGCGCGCCTGAGGCGGGCCGCCGCTCAGGCGAGCCTCGCCCAGAGCACCTTCAGGTACCGGCTCTCAAGGCAGTTGGAGAACACCGGGTGGTCCGGGCCGGCCTCCGTGCGGTCGATGAACTGGAGCCTGCGGTTCAGCCGGTGGGCCGCCTTGATCACGTGCTGCTCGAAGTCCTCCAGGCTCAGGAGGCCCGAGCAGGAGCAGGTCACGAAGATCCCGCCCGGCCTGACGAGGCCGATCGAGAGCTGGTTCAGGTCCTCGTATTTCTGGCGGCCCTCCCAGTTGCCGTGGGCGTCGCGGGTGAAGATGAACTTCGGCGGGTCGAGGACGACGACGTCCCAGGACTCCTTGTTCTGGAACATCTGCCTCGCGTAGGCGAAGGCGTCGGCGTGGACGAGGCTGAGCCGCACCTGGTTCAGGTTGGCGTTGCGCCGGGCCTGGGCGACCGACACCTCGTCCAGGTCCACGCTCGTCACCTCGGCCGCCGCACCGAGCACCTTGGCGCAGAGCGAGAACCCCCCCGTGTAGCAGCAGAGGTCGAGGACCCGCGCGCCGCGGGTGAACTGGGCGACCCTCCTCCTGTTCTCGCGCTGGTCGCAGAAGAAGCCGGTCTTGTGGCCCTCCGCGAAGTCGACCTCATAGCGGACGCCGTTTTCGCGGATCCTGACCGAGAGCGGGGCCGCCGCGTTCGTCTCGTTGAACGCCGAGGGCTTGATCCCCTCGAGGCTCCCCAGGTCGTGGTCCACCTTGACCCGCGCGTACCTCGTGCCGGCGAGCTCATGGAGGAGCGGGAGCCACCCCGGGAGGCGCTGGGCGATCCCGAGGCTGAAGACCTCGCAGAGGAGGACGTCGGCGTAGCGGTCGATTGTCAGCCCGCTCAGGCCGTCGCCGTCCGAGTTGACCAGGCGGTAGGCGTCCGTCTGGGCGTCTAGCCCGAAGATGTCCCGCCGGAGCGCCACCGCCCGGCGGATCGCCCCCTCAAAGTAGTCCTCGCCGATCGGCTGGGCGCCGTGGGCGACCATGCGCAGCGGGATCTTCGCCCGCGGGTTGTAGAGGCCCGCCCCCACCGGCTCGCCGTTCTTGTCGTACACCGACACCCAGTCGCCCGGCCGGGCGTCCGGCGAAACCTCGCCGAGGAGCCGCGGGAAGATGGCCGGCTGGAAGGTGACGTACTTGAGCTGCGCCCAGGGCCTAGGCCAGGACGAACGGTCGACCACGGGTTGGGGGCGCGAGCCTGGGGGAGTGCGCCTCAGGCCACCCGCTCGACGATCGCGGGGGGCGGCGTCGGGCGCTTCGGGGCGAGGCGGTAGGCGTTCTTGAAGTACTCGAGCGCCTGCTCGAGCTTCGCCTCGTCGTTGTAGTGGATCATCATCAGCGGCTCGCCCTGCTTCACCTGGGTGCCGACCTTCTTGATCTCGGACACGCCGACGGAGTGGTCGACCTTGTCATGCGGGTTCTCACGGCCCGCGCCGAGGAGGTGGACGCCGCGGGCGATCATCGCCGCGTTGATCGTGTGGACGTAGCCGCGCTTCGGCGCCGGCAGCTTGCGGATATGCCTCGCCTGCGGGAATTTCTCGGGATGGTCGATGTAGGAGGTGTCGCCGCCCTGCGCCCTCACCAGCTCCTTGAACTTCTCGAGCGCGGAGCCGTCCGTCAGGTGGCGCTGGACGGTCTGCTTCGCCGAAAGGGTCGAGCCGGCGACGCCCGCCAGGCGGACGATCTCCATGCCGAGCTTGAGGACGAGCTCCTTCACGTCCTCCGGGCCCTGCCCCCTGAGGAGCTGGATCGCCTCCTTGACCTCGAGCGCGGTGCCGACCGAGTCGCCCAGCGGCTGGTTCATGTCGGTCACGAGCGCCACGCAGCGGCGCTTCATCGAGCGGCCGACCCGGGTCATGGAGCGGGCCAGCTGCTTTGCCTGTTCCAAGTCCTTGATGAACGAACCATTACCCCATTTTACATCAATGACCAGGCCCTCGGCGCCCTCGGCAAGCTTCTTCGAGAGGACGCTGCCGGTGATGAGGGGCAGGCTCGGGATCGTGCCCGTGTCCTTGCGCAGCTCGTAAAGCTTCGCGTCCGCGGGGGCCAGGTCCTCGTTCTGGGCGATGATGGCGCCCCCGATCTTCGCAAGCTGGATGGCAAACTGCTCATTCGACATGTGGCCCTTGAAGCCGGGGATCGCCGCAAGCTTCTCAAGGGTATTGATGACGTAGTCGTGCTCGACCCCGCACATCATCGGGACGACGACCCCGGACGCCATCGCCAGGGGCACGAGGACGAGGGAGGTCTTGTCGCCCACGCCGCCCGTCGAGTACTTGTCGATCTTCGGCTTCGCAATGTGGGAAAGGTCTATCACCTCGCCAGATAGCATCATTTCCTCGGTCAGGTCGGCGGTCTCCTGAGCCGACATCCCGGAGAAGTAGATGGCCATGGCGAGGGCCGCCAGCTGGTGCAGGGGCATCTCCCCGTCGAGCGTGCTGTCGATGATGTAGCGGATCTCCTCCTGGGTGAACTCGCCCCCGTCCCTCTTCTTCTCAATCAAGAAGTTAAACGTGGGCTTGATGAATCGTCTGGCTGGGATTGTGCGTTTGCTCGTCATGGAGAGGGGGGCGTGGAGGAAGGGGGCCCGGGTCGGGGAAAGCGTACGAGCCAAACCGCTTCCATCAAAATGTCGAGCCAAAACGGCCCAATAGACTCCACGCTTGCGCCTGCAGGCAACGCGATGGTGGAGTGCCCCGATGCACCTTGCGTTCGACTTGATCGGCGAGCTGGAACGGGCCCTGCGGTCCGCGGCCCCTGCCGCCGGGGTCGACGGGGGCTCCTTCGAGCCGGGGGTGCGGACCTCCGACCCCCGGCATGGGGATTTCCAGGCGAACGGGGTGCTGGCGGCGGCAAAGAGGGCCGGCACGCCGCCCCGCCCCCTGGCCGAGGCGCTCGTCGGGGCGCTGCCGGCTGACATCCGGCGGGCGTTCGACGTCTCCGTGGCCGGGCCCGGCTTCATCAATTTCTCGGCCAGACCGGCAATGCTCCTCGACTGGCTCAAGGCGCACGCCTCGGCCGGGAGCCTGGCGGCGGCGGCCTCGGCCTCCCACGGCGGCGAGACCTGGGTCGTCGACTTCAGCTCGCCCAACACCGCGAAGCAGATGCATGTCGGCCACCTGCGCTCGGCCGTGATCGGCGAGGCCATCTGCCGGATCCTCGCCTTCACCGGCGCCCGGGTCGTCCGCGACAACCACATCGGCGACTGGGGCACGCAGTACGGCAAGCTGATCTGGGCCTGCAAGCGGCACATGGACGAGGCCGCCCTCGCGCGCGACCCGATCGAGGAGTTCGAGCGCCTCTACAAGCTGGGGAGCGCGGAGGCGGAGTCGGACCCGGCGGTCATGGAGGAGGCCCGCGCCGAGCTCGTGAGACTCCAGGCGGGCGACCCCGAGAACCTGGCCCTCTGGAGGCGGATCAACGAGGTGAGCCTCCTCGCGTTCCAGCGGATCTATGACCGCCTCGGGATCCGCTTCGACCAGACGCTCGGCGAGAGCTTCTACAACGACAAGGTCGAGCGCGTGTACTCGGAGCTCGCGGCCGACGCCATCTCGACCCAGAGCGAGGGGGCCCAGGTGGTCTTCCACCCCGAGCATCCCAGGTTCAAGACGCAGCCGATGATAGTCCGCAAGTCGGACGGCGCCGCCAACTACGCGACGACGGACCTGGCGACGATACTCTACCGCTCGGAGCATTTCCACGCGGACCACATCCTTTACGTCGTCGACAAGCGCCAGGGCGACCACTTCGAGCAGCTCTTCCTGACGGCCCGCAAGTGGTTCGAGAAAAGGGGCCGGAAGGTGCCGGGGCTCGAGCACGTGGACTTCGGCACCGTCCTCGGGGAGAACGGCAAGCCGCTGAAGACCCGCACCGGGGACAACATCAAGCTGCGGGAGCTCCTTGACGAGGCCGCGGAGCGCGCCTTCGCCCTCGTGACCCAGAAGAGCCCGGACTTCCCCGAGGACGAGCGCCGCAGGATCGCCGAGGTGGTCGGGGTCGGCTCCGTCCAGTACGCCGACCTGGCCCAGAACCGGGCGAGCGACTACCTCTTCTCCTGGGACAAGATGATTTCCCTCGAGGGTAACACGGCCGCCTACCTCCTCTATGCGGTCGCCCGGATCCGCTCCATCTTCCGGCGCCACGGGCTCGCGTGCGGCGACCCGGCCGCGGAGTCGGGGGCGGACGCCTTCCAGACCCCGGGCGAGGTCGCCCTTGCGCGACGCCTCCTCAAGTTCGCCGACGCGGTCCGGCTCGCCTCGGAGACCCTGTCCCCGCACTTCCTCTGCCTCTACCTCTACGAGCTGGCCGGGGAGTTCAGCACCTTCTACAACGCCGACAAGGTGATCGTCGACGACCCGGTGGTCCGCGGCCGGCGTCTCCTCCTCTGCGCCCGCACGCTCCTCATACTCGAGACCGGCCTCGGCCTCCTCGGCCTGCGGACCCTCGAGCGGATGTGACCTCTGAGAACGCGCTTGCCCGCGCGGCCGGCGCCGACCACCCTGCCCCCACATGGCGACGCAGGAATTCTACATTCGCGAGGCGTCTGAGAACGAGGCCCGCGGCCCGTTCAACCTCGAGCAGCTGGTGTCGCTCGCCGAGACCGGCCAGGTGACGGTCGAGACCCTCTGGTACGACCCGGCCCTGGAGGATTGGGCCGTCATCGGCGCGAACGACGAGCTGAAGGGCGCCATTTTCCCGGAGAAGCGGAAGCTGCGCATGAAGGCCAAGGAGGCCGTGGCGCCGGCGAGGAACGATTCCCTGGCGCCCATCACCGTCCAGGAGATGCTCGCGGGCGCCGAGGGCCGCACCGACGAGACGAAGGACAAGGTCGACCCGGGCATCATGCAGGCGCACGCCGCGCGGATCGGGATGTGGTCGGCCGTCGCCTGCCTCGTCCTGGCCGCCGCGGGGGAGATCCTGCCCGGCGCAGACGCCATCGCCGCCGCGGACCTGAACAAGATAATGGAGCAGCCCCTCATCCTCCTCGGCGCGTTCGACCTCTTCGTGGCCGTGATGCTCGGCCTTGGCGTCGTGACCTTCTACCCGATGGTCCGCTTCCGGGCCGCGCTCGGCCTCGGGCTCTTCGGCTTCGTCTTCTTCGTCCAGGGGACCCCGCTGCCGATGATCGCGGAGGCCACGGGGGCCGTCGGGCTCTACTTCGCGACGATCTGGGTCGACATGTTGCCGGTCCTGGTCGTCTCCGCGCTCGGCGTCGCCGGGTCGGCGGCAACCGCCTATTTCCTGCTCTCGGTCTAGGAACCATCGATGCGGCTCACGGGCATCGGAACGAGGCTCCGCGGGCTCTGGAAGGAGGACATTTGGCAGGCGTCCCTCCTGAATGACAAGTCGCCGAGGGGCCTCATCTATGCGCTCCTGAGGATGGTCTCGACGACGGCCACCACGTTCCACGAGACGAAGACGGCGAGCCGGGCGGCGGACCTGAGCTTCAGCTCGCTCCTCGGCCTCGGGCCCCTGATCGCGATCGGCATGCTGGTCGCCTCGACGCTCTTCGGGGAGAGGGACCCCAACATAGCCGTCGACGCCCTGAACCGCGTGATCAACTTCGTGGCGCCGCAGCTGGGCCAGTACGAGAGCCTGGACAACGGCGGCAGGCCGCCCGTTAACCCGCAGCTGGTCGGGATGATCAACGGCTTCATCAAGGGGGCGCGCAACGAGACGGCCGGGGTCGTCGGCGCCTTCATCCTCGTCATGATCGTCCTCTTCCTCTTCAAGTCGATCGAGGACGCGTTCAACGACATATGGGGCGTGCGGCGCGGGCGGACGATCCTGATGCGGGTGGCGCTCTACTGGACCGTCCTCACCCTCGGCGGCATCCTCTTCTTCGCGGCGGCCGCGCTCCTCGGGGCGGGCGCCTTCGTGAACGTGTTCGTCGGCAGGCTCCCCTTCGGGGCGGCGATCGCCGAGGGGCTGCGCTGGTCGCTGCCGTCCTTCTCGTTCGTGATGCTGGTGGCCGTCCTGACGGTCTTCTACCGGGCGATCCCGAACACCAAGGTGCGCTGGAGCGCCGCGTTCTACGGCGCCCTGGCCGTCGCCGTCCTCCTCACGCTCAACAATTTCCTGCAGTTCCTCTACCTGAGGCGCGTCCTCCTCACGCGGAGCCTCTTCGGTTCCCTCGGGATCATCCCGGTCCTCATGTTCGGGCTCTTCATCTTCTGGATCTTCGTCCTGGTCGGGGGCCAGATAAGCTACGCCGTCCAGAACGTCCACGTGCGCAACGGCCGCATGGCCTGGGGCGGCCTGAGCGCGGCGAACCGCGAGCGGCTCTCCCTCGCGGTCCTGATGGCCATATGCCGCCGGTTCCACTCCGGGCAGCCGCCGATATCGGCCTTCGAGCTCTCGGACGCGGTCAGGCTGCCCGCCCAGATCGTCAACGAGTGCCTCAACCGCATCGTCGGCGCGGGTTTCGTCATGGCCGTGCAGTCGGCCCCCGGCTCCGGCGAGATCCGCTACCAGCCCACCCGGCCGCTGAGCCGGATCACGCTCTTCGACTTCAAGCTGGCAGCCGACAACCTCGGGGTCGACCCGGGCGGGGACGCCGTGTACCGGCTTGACCCCGTCGTCGCCGGCTTCGAGGCCGAGACCGAGCGCGCGGGCCGCGAGGGGTTTTTCAGCAAGTCGGTCGAGGACCTCCTCTCCGAGGAGCCGGCCGCCAATTAAAGCGTTGCCAGCCCCCCGAGGCGTCCTAGCCTCGGGTCCCTTTTACCCAAATGATTTCCTGGATCCAGCGCACCTTCCAGCACCACTTTCGCCTGATCTTCGCGGTCCTCCTGATCGGCATGGTGATCCCCTTCATCTTCACGATCGGATCGACCCCCGGCATCGGCCGCGCCGAGCGCACCTCGGCAACCCGGGACTACTTCGGCCACAACATCGCCTCCCAGCAGGAGGCCACCGCGCTCGTATCGGACGCGCGCATGAGCGCCGAGCTCCAGTACGGCGCGGCGAACGTCAGCCAGGAGCAGATCAACTACTACATGTACCAGAGGGTCGCCTCCCAGCACCTCGCCGACCAGCTGCACCTGCCCCAGCCGTCGCCGGCCGAGATCACGGAATTCATCAAGCGCCTGCGCATCTTCGCCGGCGCCGACGGCCAGTTTGACGTCACGCGCTACGATGCCTTCCGCAACTCCCTCAAGGCGGGCGCGGGCACGACCGAGGCCGACATTGCGCGCGTCATCTCGGACGACGCCCGCATGAACAAGCTCGGCCGCCTCCTCGCGGGCCCGGGCTACGTGATGCCCGCCGACGTGAAGGAGGTCCTGAGCAAGGGCGACACGCTCTGGACCATCTCGACCGCGACCACCGACTACGCCTCGTTTGACCCCGGCCTCAGGCTGACGGACGCCGAGGTCTCGAAATTCTACACCGAGAACTCGTTCCGCTACACGGTGCCGCCGAGCGTGCAGGTCGACTACGTGCGGTTCCCCGCGGCCATGTTCCTGTCGCAGGCGTCCCCGACCGAGGCCCAGGTGCGCGATTTCTACGACTCAAACCCAGGGAAATTCCCCCGGCCGGCCGCCCCGAAGGGGTCCGTCGTGAAGCCCGACCCGGCGGCCGACTACGCGGCCGTGCAGCCCCAGGTGCGCCAGGCCCTGATCGCGGAGCTCGCCAAGGGCGATGCCGTGAAGGCGGCCTCGGATTTCGCGTACGGGCTCTATGACGGCAAGGTCACCCGGGCGTCGCTCGACTCGTTCCTCGCCTCGCGAAAGCTCACGCTGGAGAGCGCCGCCCCGTTCACGAGCGAGGCCGGCCCCGCCGAGCTCGGCCACTCCAGGGAGATCGCGAACGCAGCCTTCGAATTGAACGCCGACAAGTTCTATTCCGAGGGCATCGCGAGCCCGGAGGGCGCGGTGGTCCTCTTCTGGAGGCAGTCCATCCCCTCCCATCAGCCCGCGATGGCGGACATCCTCGACAAGGTCCGCTCGGACGCGACCGACAACCAGCGGCGGATCCGCTTCGTCGAGTTCGGCCGGTCGCTCAAGTCGGGGATCGAGGGCCGCCTCAGGGCCGGCGAGAGCTTCGAGCGGGCCGCGGCCGAGGCCGCCGGGGACGTGAAGGTGACGGTCAAGGCCTATCCCCCGTTCACGCTGCGCGAGCAGCCCCACGACGTCGACCAGGCCGTCTACCAGGCCCTGGACACCCTCAGCAAGGGCACGCTCTCCGACATGCAGGCCACGGCCGACAAGGGCGTCCTCGTCTACGCGTCCGACAAGAAGGCGCCCGTCGTCGACGACGCCAACCCGCGCTACGCGCAGGTCAAGGGCCAGCTTGCCGCGAGCTTTGCGCAGGCGGACGAGACGTCGATAACGCGCGAGGTGGTGGAGCAGGAGCTCAAACGCACCGACACGAGCAGCGGGGAAACAAGCGTCAAATAGGCACCTGGGGGGCCGCCGCTCAACCGCGGGTTTCGACCGTCCCGGCGGTTTGCGCCGCCGCAGGTAGAAAAAGAGTAACTTTGAGGCCCACAGCCGTGTTGATTAGGGCATAACCGCCGCTTCCCCTTATCCAATGCCAAGATCCACCTTCCGCGCGGGCCTTTCCCTGCTCTGTCTCGCTCTGGCATTGTCCCCCCGCGCCGCGGCCGATCCCGACCCGGGCACGTCGTTTGGCGACGCCGCCCTTCCCGTCAACCTATCCGGCCCGGTGACGCTCGAGGGCTGCGTGGGCCTCGCCCTGGGGCGCAACTTCACGGTCCGGATCCAGCAGTTCACCGTGTTCGAGGCCATGGACTCGGTGGAGGTGCAGAAGGCCGCCTTCGAGCCCGACTTCAACTTCAACGCGAACAAGCAGTTCGCCTTCCAGCCGGCCAACGAGGTCCAGTCGTCGACACCCGGGTCGACGGCGCCGACCGGCGCCCCCGGACAGCAGGGGGGCACCGTCACGTATTTCACGTCGCCAACGACAACGACGCTCGAGACGGCCGCCTTCACCGTGAACGACACCCTCATCACCGGCGGCACGGTCACGGCGGGCTACACGCTTGTCCGAGCGGACTATGACCCCGTCTTCACGCTGCCCAACCCCTCGTTTTCCGGCACGGCCTCGATCTCCGTGACGCAGCCGCTCCTCCAGGGCGCCGGGACCGACTACAACCGCGCCGCGATCGAGAGCGCGCGGCTCGGCGTCAGGATCTCCAACCTGAACTTCAAGAGCACCATCCTCACGATGGTCCTGAACGTCGAGACGACCTACTACAACCTCCTCTACCAGCGCGGGCAGTACAAGGTGCAGGAGGAGGAGCTGAAGCAGGCCCAGCAGCTCCTGGACGAGAACACGATCCGCCGCCAGACCGGCGTCCTCACCGACCTGGACGTCATGAACGCCAGGGCGGGCGTCGCCTCCGCGCAGAACCTCCTCATCCTGGACAGGCAGGCCGTCCACAACAGCGAGGACAGCCTTCTCCAGCTCCTCGGCGACCGCGAGTTCAGCTCGAGCGTCGGCGACGTCCAGTTCCCGCAGGAGCCGCAGTCCGAGGTCTCGTTCGCCCGCTCGTACAAGCTCGCCCGCGACAACGGCCCCAACCTGGCGGTCGCGCAGGCGACCATCGACCAGTTCAAGCTCGCGGCGCTCAAGGCCAAGCGCAACACGCTGCCGGAGCTCAACGTCAACGGAGGGCTCGCCTACAGCTCGTATGCGCCGAGCGTCAGCCAGTCCATCACCGGGAACTGGAACGGCTACAACTGGACGGGCGGCCTGACGCTCAACATCCCCTGGGGGATGCATGCCAACAGGGCGCTCTACCACGAGGCGCTCTCCCAGGTGCGCAGCCAGGAGGTCGCCTATGACCAAGCCGACCAGATGCTGGTCGTCAGCGTCAGGGCCGCCATCCGCGGCGTGGAGACGAGCGTCGAAAGCGTGCGGTCGTCGGCGGAGAACACCCAGTATGCCGCGAAGGCTTACGAGCTTACAAAAGCGCAGTTCGACGCCGGTCTTGCAACAAGCTACTTGGTGCTCCAAGCTCAGAACACTCTTGAAACCGCCCGCGTCAGTGAATTGCAGGCGAAGGTCAGTCTGCTCTTGGCAAACGCGAACCTGCGCTTCCTCGAGGGCAGCTCCCTGCAGCTCTATCGAATCAACCTTCCCGAGTGAGGCTTCCGGCCGCGAGGCCGGATTCAGCCTCCTTGAGCTGTCGATAGTGGTGCTCGTCATCGGGATCCTGGCCGCGGCGTCGATCCCGGCGCTGAAGAAGAACGCCCAGAATGCGCGCTCGAGCGCCGTGATGAACGACCTTCGCGTGTATGCCGGCGCCTTCCAGGCGTACGCGCAGGAACACGGGGACTGGCCGCCCGGCGGCGGCGCGCCCGGCGCGTTTCCCGCGGGCATGGACGGCTACCTGAGCCAGACGAACTGGGCCAGGACGACGCCCATCGGAGGCAACTACCAGTTCGCGACCCAGAGCCCGCAGGACGGCGGCCGCTACGCGGCCGTCATCATCATTTCCTCCACCACCAACAACCCTGTCACCTCCGACGCCAACCAGCTGACCGACATAGACACGAAGCTGGACGACGGAAACCTCGACACCGGCAATTTTTTCCTCGGATTCCGGAACTACCCGGTATTCGTGTTGGAGCACTAAATGTACCGCATAACCACATCCCATCTGGGCCCGGATGCGCGCCGGACGAAGGCGGGCTCGGAAAACACCGACCGCGGCGAACTGAGCGCCGCCGACCTGACGGTGCTTCTGGATGCGTTCGTCGAGATCGACGCGGCCGACAACGAGGAATATGACCCCAACATCGTGGCGACGGGCCGCAGCGCGAAGCTCATCATCCGGACGAGCCGGGGAAGGCTCCAGGTCTACGACGCGCGCAATCACTCGGCCCCGGCGGTCGAGATGGCCGTCCCTGCGATCCTCGAGAGGCTTGAAAACGTCGAGGTGGTGGCGGCGTCCGTGGAGGACCAGCCGCCCCCGACGGCCCCGCACCGGGGGATCGCGTTCGCGATGCTCGCGGTCGGCCTCGCGCTGAACGGCTACATCCTCTACTCGGTCTTCTACGTCGAGAGCGTCAACAAGAAGGTCGAGGTGAAGCTTCTGACGGACGCCGACGAGATAAAGGCCAAGGAGGCGACGCTGGCCGGGACCTACGCGACCGGCGGCAAGACCGGGGACCGCGTCATCGAGGTCGACGCCGCGGGGCAGGTCCGCTTCTACGAGATGGGCGCCAAGGGTCCGATCAATGACACGAAGGACACCTACAGGATCGGCCGCCACGAGGGGCTCCTCTGCATGACGACCCCGGCGAGCGGCGTCGTGGACCTGGTCGGCGACACGCTGGTCTATTACCGGGACGTCTACCAGAGGCGCAAGCCCCTACCCAAGGAATAGGCGCTCCGCGCCGCCGGGATCGGACGCGTCGACCACCGGATGGGGCGGCAGCTGGGTGCGGAACCAAGTGCGTTGTTTCTTGATGAGCGCCCTGGTGTCCCTGGCAATCAGACCGGCAAGCCCGGACTCCGGGGCGCGCCCCTCGAGGACGTCGATCGTCTCCCGGTACCCGATGGCCCTCGCCGCGCTCGGATTGGACCCGAGGCCGGCGCCGAGGAGGCCCCTCACCTCCTGGACCAGGCCGGCCCGGAGCATGGAGTTCACGCGCGCCGTGATCCGCTCCTCAAGGTCGGCCGCCGCCCGGTCGAGCCTCGCCAGCCTCACCTCCCAGCCCGCGAAGGGGGGAACGATGCGCGCGAACTCCGCGGAGAGCTCGGCCAGCGTCCGGCCCGAGGCGAGGCACCGGGCGAGCGCGCTGGCGACCCGGCGGGGGTTGGCCGTGTCCATCCCCGCCAGACCGCCTGGATTCAGGCGCCGCAGTTCCGAGAGAAGGGCCGGCAGGCCGCCGGACTCAAGCGTGGCCGCGACGCGCGCCCGGACGTCCGCCGGGACCTCCAGGCCGTCGGCCACGGGCGCGAGGAATGACCTCAGGTAGAAGCCGCTCCCGCCCACGATGAGGATCCGCCTCCCTCGGGAAAGGATGTCCTCGGCCGCCGCGAGCGCCATCGGCGCATAGGCGGCCGCACTCATGGGCTTGGACACGTCCCGGATGTCGAGCAGGTGATGGCGGACGCGGCCGAGCTGCGCCGCGGTCGGCTTGGCCGTCCCGATATCCATGCCCCTGTAGAAGAGGAGCGAGTCGCAGGAGATGATCTCCGCCCCGTGCGCCTCGGCCCAGCGCAGGGCCCAGTCGGTCTTGCCGACCGCCGTGCAGCCGGTGATGACGTGGAGCACGCGCCCGGTCTCGGCGCTGCCGCTCACGACTCCCCTCGCGCCTCCCCGGCGGTGACCGCCCTGTTGCGGCCCCCCTCCTTCGCCGCGTAGAGCGCCTTGTCGGCCGCGGCGAAGAGCTCCGCCGCGACGGCCGCGTCGGCGGGAAGCTCGGCCACGCCCGCGCTGGCGCTGACGCTAAGCGAGACGGCGCCGGCCGCGACGGGGTCCTTGGAGATTGATTCGATGGCGCGCCGGGCCACCTCCGCGGCGGCGGCCCGGTCCGTCTGGACAAGAATGAGCGCGAACTCCTCCCCGCCGATCCGCGCGGCGCGGTCCACCGTGCGTATGGCCGCCGCGATCCGGCGCGCGGCCTCCTTCAGAACCGCGTCGCCGGCGGGATGGCCGTGCGTGTCGTTGACGGACTTGAAGTGGTCCATGTCGATGACGACGAGCGACAGCGGATGGCCGAACCTGCGAGCCCGGTCCTCCTCGTCGGCCAGTATCCGCTCGTACTCGCGGCGGTTGAGGAGGCCCGTGAGCTCATCCCTCGTGGCGAGGCGCCGCAGGGCCTCAAGCGAGTCGCCGAGCTTGAGCGCGTACCGGAGCGAGCGCTCGAGGAACCGGGGCGAGATCTCACCCTTCACGAGGTAGTCGAGCGCGCCCGCCTCCATCGCCTGGATGTCGACATTGTCGGAAACCTCGGAGGTGAGGAAAACGATCGGCGTGTGGCAGCCGGCCGCCGTCGCCTCGCGGATCAGCTGGAGGCCGTCCCTTTCCCCCAGGCGGTAGTCGAGGAGGCACACCGCGTAGTCCCCGGAAAGGAGGCGCGAGAGTCCGTCCTCGTACGTCTCGGACCAGTCGAGCTCGTAGGACCCGCGCTGGAAGTTCTTGAAATGGGCCTGGACGAGCCGGAACTGGAGCCGGTCGTCGTCGATGACAAGGACGCGGGTCATGGGCGCCTTGTCCCCGTGGCGAGTTCGGACACCCTGCGGCCCAGCGCCGGGCCGATGCCCGCCCTCGCGCCGAGGCCGTCGCGGATCACGTTGACGAGGGCGCTCCCGACCACGACGCCGTCGGCCGCGGCGCCCGCGAGCGAGACCTGCTCGCGCGTGGAAATGCCGAAGCCGACCGCGACGGGCAGCTTCGTGTGCGCCCGGATCCGCGCCACCGCCTCCGGGATTCCCCCGGCAAGCTGCTCGCGGACGCCGGTGACGCCCTCCCGGGAGACGTAGTAGATGAAGCCGGTGGCGGCGGCGGCGATCCTGGGAAGCCGGTCGTCCGGGGTCGTCGGAGCCACGATGAAGACCGTGTCCATCCCGCTCGCCCTGCAGGCCGCCGCGGCCTCCCCCGCCTCCTCCGGCGGAAGGTCGAGGATCAGGAGGGCGTCGACACCCGCCGCGCGCGCCGAATTGACGTACTTCTCGACCCCGTTCGAGAAGACCAGGTTGTAGTAGGTGTAGAAGACAATCGGGACCTCGCTCGTCTTGCGGAGCTTGGCCACGAGCTCGAAGACCCTGGCCGCGGTCATGCCGGACTGGAGGGCCCTCTGGGCGGCAAGCTGGTTCGTGGGCCCATCGGCCAGGGGGTCCGAGAAAGGGACCCCGAGCTCAAGGATGTCGGCGCCGGCGTCGACGACGGCGCGGCAGGCGGCCAGCGAGGTGTCGAAATCGGGGTCGCCGGCGCAGAGGTATGCGATGAAGGCGGCGCGGTTCTGCGAGCGGGCTCGGGCGAATGCGTCTTTGATCCGTGACATCGGAGGTCGTTCAAGAGCAATTCGACGCGTCACGCCACTGAAAACTCAACCATGACCGGCCTGTGGTCGGAAAGGAACGAGCGGACCACCTCGCTGCGCACGGCCTTGCACCCCGGCGGGACGAAGACGAAGTCGAGGGCGCGCCGCGGGAGGGGCGACGGGAAGGTCCGGCCCAGCAGCGGGTGAAGGCAGTAGTCGCCGTAGTCGCTCAGGTGGCTGAAGAGGGCCGAGGTCGCGTCGTCGCCCGTCTCCGGCGTGTTGAAGTCGCCGCAGACAATCGGGGGGATTGACCAGCGGGCGCCCCGCTCCCTCTCCTTCCCCCTCAGCCAGGTCACGAGGAGGTCGAGCTGGACGAGGCGCTTCTGCCTCGACCCGAAGTGCAGGTGCAGGTTGACGATCGGGATCACCCGGCCGCCGACGTCGATCTCGGCAAACAGGAACCCCTTCTCCCCCAGCCTCCTCTTGCCGAAGACGATCGTCTCGGTCTCCGCGATCGGGAAGCGCGACAGGATCGCGTTCCCGTAAGAGAGGTTCATGAGGCCGGGCCGCCGGTTGTTGATCCCGAATGCCGCATGGGGAAAGCCGGCATGGGCCCGGAGGTAGTCCAGGTGGTCGAAGCTGCCCGCCCAGACCGAGCATTCGTCGATTTCCTGGAGGGCCACGAGGTCAGCCCCCAGCTTCCCAAGGAGATCCGAGATTCGACGCAGGTTCAGCCGCAGCTTCCGGGACGAAGTCAGCCCCTGTATCGGCGCCAGGCCCCGTCCGTGCGCAATGTTGAATGTTACTAGGCGCAGGCGCTGCGTGGACACCGGACCACCCTACGCCACGCCGACTTAAGACACAACCGGGAAACGGGTTGACAGGGGTTTCCGGGGACGGGAAGGTTCACGTTCCTCAAATTTACGGCGGTCATAGCTCAGTTGGTTAGAGCACAAGATTGTGAATCTTGGGGTCGCGGGTTCGAGTCCCGTTGGCCGCCCCATCTTACCCTCGCTCGCGGCGGGAGTTAAGGTTTAGGATCTCCCCAACGATTGGGGCTCTCCACCATGAAGTGGGGACAGGGAACGTAGACGGACGAGGTTATGGGTTATCCGCATTGAGCGAGGACACGCAAGCG
>Ga0182015_10002253_pt1 | contig 23799 bp, 11 predicted proteins | sample 712P3MmetaG_FD_120478 | JGI IMG/M metagenome (GOLD analysis project Ga0182015, IMG submission 120478) | Permafrost microbial communities from Stordalen Mire, Sweden - 712P3M metaG | ecosystem: Environmental > Terrestrial > Soil > Wetlands > Permafrost | place: Sweden: Stordalen | collected...
CACACGTGCGCAATCCAAATTTCGACATAGCCCGCCCTCACTAGACAGATTGAATCCCCGACGGCCCGTGATTCGCCGATGGCGACAACCCACCCTAATGCGTCCCGCACCCATCGTCAATTCCAGGAAAACGTTGCGCCGCCCAATTCCTCTATGCTGGAAACGCCTTCTCAACCATGCATCGCAAAACGAAGACCAGCGGCGAGACTCGACGAAGCAATCATCGCCTCGTCCGCGTTTCCCTCGCCGCGCTCCTTCTTTCGTCACTCATTCTTTGGATCGCGCGCATCCATCCCTCCTACGCCCAAATCGCCCCACCTCCGGAAATCAACTACCCGAAACTCATCGACATCACCGCCTCCACCGGCATCCACTTCGACCATCACTCCAGTCCCGAACAAAAATTCATCGTCGAATCCATGAGCGGAGGCGTCGCCCTCATCGACTACGACCGCGACGGCTGGCCCGACATCTACTTCACCAACGCGCAAACCGTCGACATGGCTCGCCAGGGAATCAAAACCCGCAGCGCTCTCTTCCACAATAATCACGACGGCACCTTCACCGACGTCACTGACAAGGCCGGCGTCGGTTATCCCTGCTGGGCCAACGGCGCCGCCGTCGGCGACTACAATAACGACGGCTGGCCCGATCTCCTCGTCACCTGCATCTCCGGCGTCGTCCTCTATCGCAACAATGGCGACGGCACCTTCACCGACGTCACCAAATCCGCAGGCCTCGCCTCCGATACGTTGTGGGCAACCGGCGCGGCTTTCGGCGACTACGACAACGATGGCTGGGACGACCTCTTCGTCTCCCACTACGTCGACATCGACCTCGCCCACCTCGACGCCTTCGGTTCGCGCGATACCTGCAAGTACATGGGCATCGACGTCCAGTGCGGTCCCCGCGGCCTCAAAGGGTCGCCCGACAACCTCTACCACAACAACCACGACGGCACCTTTACCGACGTGTCAGGAAAATCCGGCGTCGGCGATCCCGACCATCGCTACGGCCTCACCGCCATCTGGTCCGACTTCAACAACGATGGCAAGCTCGACCTCTACGTCACCAACGACGGCCAGCCCAGCTATCTCTACCAGGGCGACGGCAACGGCCGGTTCACCGATGTCGGCTTTTCCTCCGGTGTGGCGCTCAACGCGAACGGAGCCCCGCAGGCCAACATGGGGATCGCGCTCGGCGACTATCTGCACACAGGGTTGATGTCGCTGTTCATCTCCCATTTCGACAGCGAATATGCCGCTCTTTATCGCAACGACGCCGGTATGAACTTTACCGACGTCTCGACTTCCTCCGGCATCGCGCACGCCACTAATGGCTATGTCGGCTGGGGTGACGCCTTCGTCGATTTCTCCAACAGCGGCTGGCAGGACATTTTTCTTGTCAACGGCCACGTCTATCCCCAGGTCGATACCGCCGAATTGCGCACGTCGTACCGGGAACCAAAGATTCTTCTTCTCAACCAGCGGAACGGAAACTTCCGCGACATCAGCAAAGCCGCTGGCCAGGCGATCCAAACTCCCCAGGTCAGCCGCGGCATGGCCATCGGCGATCTTTTCAACGACGGACGCCTCGAAGCCGTTGTGGAGAACCTCACTGGTCAACCCATGATCCTGCGCCCCGACGGCGGTCCTCGCCACCACTGGATTAGCTTTCAACTCGAAGGCGTCCGCAGCAATCGTCTCGCCCTCAACGCCCGCGTCCGCGTCACTGCCGGCGCCCTCGTCCAACTCGGGGAAATCATCAGCGGCGGCAGCTATCTCTCCCAGCACGACCTTCGCCTCCACTTCGGCCTCGCTGACCACCAGCGTGTTGACCAGGCAGCAGTTCGCTGGCCCGACGGCCGAACCGAAATCCTGAAAGATTTGCTGGCTGATCGTTTCTACTCCGTCCGCGAAGGCGCCGGTGTCGTCGCATCTTCGCCTCCCACTCCCTGAGCCCGCCGGCCAGGACACCTGTTTTTTTTGGCGCCCATTCGTCACAGAACGCTGGCATAGCCTGCCTTTGGTAAACGGTTTCACAGGCCGGACCCGGATCGACCCAAGGACCCAGCTTGACAAAGCCTTTCCGGGAAGAGTAAGTGTTTACCGCTCGGGAGTACCCTCAAACTCCGCTGCTCAAAACTCCCGGCGTGACATTTAAGCTTTCTCTTTCAAGAAAACGTTTGCTCACGGAGGCACATATGAACCCAATCGCACATAATTCCGATCCCGGCCTCAACGCCCGGACATCCATCATGCGATTCCCCGCCCGGACCGCCTGGCTCGCCGTCCTCGCTCTCCTCTTCTCCTTCACTCCTCTCTTGCGCGCTCAGGAAAATGCCACCATCAACGGAACCGTCACCGACGCTTCCGGCGCCGTCGTCGCCAACGCTCAGCTCACTCTCACCAATACCGCAACCGGCCAGATCAGAAACGAAGTCTCCAACTCCGTGGGTGCCTACCGCTTCGGCAACGTCGGTATCGGTACCTACAATCTCGATGCCACCGCCTCCGGCTTTTCCAAGTACTCCAAAACCGGCATCGTTGTGAACGTCGCCCAAACCCTCGAAGAAGACATCCAGTTCAAGGTCGGCGCCTCGACCACCACCGTCTCCGTCCAGGCCGAGGCCCTCCAGACCCAAACCGAAACCAGCGAGGTCAGCACCCTCATCAGCGGTCAGCAGGTCGAAGAGCTCTCCACCAACGGCAATAACGTCACCGCGCTCGCAGCCCTCGGCCTCGGTGTCTCCAACAATCTGCCCCCCTTCAGCGGCGTCGACGCCCTCACCTCGGCCAACGGCATCAGCTTCAACGGTACCCGTACCGAGCACAACATCTACCTGCTCGATGGCGCGGAACAGAACGACCGCGGCTGCGGCGGCTGTTTCATGAACCTGCCTTCCCAGGAATCCATCGCCGAATTCCAGACCCTCGACAGCAACTACTCGCCTGACTACGGCATCGGTTCTGGCGGCACCATCACCCTCGTTCTCAAGTCCGGCACCCACGACTTCCACGGCGAGGTCTACGAGTTCAACCGCAACACCGCCTACGACGCCAACGACTACTTCGTAAAGCAGGCGAAGGGATCCCGCCCCATCTTCCAGCTCAACGAGCCCGGCGGCAACATCGGCGGACCGCTCGTCATCCCTGGTGTCTACAACAACGCTCGCAACCGCACCTTCTTCTTCTGGAACGAGGAATGGCGCCGCCTCATCCAGGGCAGTACGCCCCTCGTGGCTAATACCATCCCGGCTGCTGACTTTCCAACCGCCGGAACGAATCTCAACTACACTCTTTTCGGTGGCGGATCGGCGCCCATTGTTCCCGCTACCTCAGACCCCGCGAAGCTGACTCTTTACACGACGGACGGCCTGACGGCCGGCAGCCCCTTCAACCAAACTGCCCCCGGCAGCGGCATCTATGTCATTCCGGCGAACCTGATGGATCCGAATGCATTGCTGGAGGTGAACGCGGGAACATTCCCGAAGCCTAACCTGGGCACCAGCCAGTACACCGCCTCGGTTCCCACCACTGACAATATTCGCGAAGAGGCCGGCCGTATCGATCACACCATCAACAGCAAGTTCCAGTTGATGGGCCACTACCTGCACGATGCCATGGCGAAATCGTTCTATCCGCCGCTGTGGAACGACAGCTCCTATCCGACGGTGGGAACGGCAATGACCAATCCTTCTTATACCGCGGTTATTAAGTTGACCCAGACCTATTCACCCACGTTGCTCAATGAGACTGCTTTCCTCTACAGCGGAAACAAAATCACCCTCACTCCGCAGGCTGGCTTCGGTGGCTCTTACAAAATACCCACCGGGTGGACTGCAACCAGCTTTTTCCCGGTCGGTAACAATGTCGGCGACGACATGCCCGAAATCGACCTGCAGGTCGCGCCTCTCAACACCAACTGGAGCGAATCCTATTACCCCTGGAAAAACGGCTACGAAGGCTTCGAGTATCGCGACGACTTCTCCTGGACCAAAGGACGGCACCAGTTCAAATTCGGCTTCAGCCTCCTCCACGATTACAAGAACCAGGACCTGCAGGCCAACACCCAGGGAACCGCCGCCTTTAACGCCAGCGCCTTCTCGCACGATTCCTACATCAACTTCCTCCTCGGTGATGAGTCCAGCTTTACTCAGCTCCAGTACCTGGCCGATAAGCACTGGGTCAACAATAACTACGGCTTCTACGGTAACGACAACTGGCACGTGGGCCCTCGACTCACTCTGAACCTCGGGCTCCGCTTCGACGGTATGCCGCACGCCTTCGAGCGTTACAACCAGTTCGCCAATTTTGTAGCCGCCGATTACAGCACCTCCGCTGGATATCCTCTCAACGCGGACGGCACTCTCAATCCCGCCTCTCTTTCCACCTTCAGCGGCACCGGCAGCCAGCCGTTCTACCTCAACGGCATCCGCGAGGCCAACGTAAACGGCTTCCCGCGTGGTGTTGTCCAAAACGACTACAAAACCTGGCAGCCCCGCATCGGCTTCGCCTATAACATCGGCGGCAACGGCAAAACCGTGCTGCGCGGCGGCTTCGGCATGTTCTTCGAGCGTGTTCAGGGCAACGACGTCTACAACGCCGCTCTGAATCCGCCCTTTGCCTACCAGCCGTCCGCGACCAACGTCTACTTCTCTAACCCACATACCAGCGCACTTACCGGAGCCACAACCACTCAATCCTTCCCGTCCGTGCTGACCAACATCAATTACCACTTCCCCAGCCCAGGTACTGAAGACTACAGCTTTGGCATCCAGCGTGAGGTCGCTCCCTCCATCGTCGCCGTCGTGCAGTATGTCGGCTCCGACGGCTGGGATCAGGATGACGACCGCGCCATCAACACCCTCCCTCTCTCTGACATAACTCACCGTCAGGGAGTGGCCAATGGCTCGCTCAACGCCAACCTGTATCGTATCTACCCCGGCTTCTCCGGAATTGAGCAGGAAGAGAACGAAACCAACTTCAACTACAACTCGCTCCAGGCCGGCATTCGTATCGAGAACAAGCACGGCATCACATCCCAGTTCTCGTATACCTGGTCGCACAATATTTCGATCGTCTCCAACGACCTGAACGGCGTGTCCGATCCGTTCAACACCAGATACGACCGCGGTTCCGACACCGGCTTCGATCGCCGTCATATCTTCAACGCCAGCTACGTCTACCATCTTCCCTTCGGTGAGCACGGCAGCATGCTTGCTCGCGACACCATCGGGGGCTGGACCCTCTCCGGCATCACTACCGCCGAAGCCGGCGTCCCGCTCTATGTCACCTACACGGGGCCCGACGTAGTCGGTCTGGGCGGCGGCTTTACCAATCGTCCGAACCTGGTTTCCAAAGTCAGCTATCCCAAAACCGTCTCGCACTGGTTCTCGGGTGGTGCCTACGCCGATCCCGTTGCTCCCTGGGCCGGCGGCCCCAATCAGGGCTTCGGCACCGCCGGCAAGGATTCCGCCCTCGGACCGGGCATCTTCAACTGGAACCTCTCGCTCTTTAAGGCCATCGCCCTCAACGAGCACGGTACCAAGGTCGAGCTCCGCTTCGAATCCTTCAACACTTTCAACCACACCATCTTCCAGAACATCGACACCGGCAGTCACGACGGCAACTTCGGCGCCGTCACCGGCGACTACGGTCCTCGTACTCTGGAGCTAGGTGGAAAGTTCGTCTTCTGATCCTGACCTTGATTGCCTCCCTGAGGCGCGACAGCGAATCTGCTGTCGCGCCTTCTTCTTTCTCCACCTCAGCTCGTCTTGCGCCGCGCAATTTCCAGGGGCGACAATAGGCAATCGGAGATGTGCGTGACCCGCGTCATTCCTCGAATTCTGCTGGCAACGATTCTTGTCCCGATCGTCGGCCAGTGTCCCGCCCAAACCGCAGCTTCATCGCAGCAGCGAGACGCCGCCTTCGCCCTCGAACAACAGGGCGACACCGCCGCCGCCGAAGCCGCATGGCAGACCATCCTGAAAGCGCACCCCGGCAACGCCGAAGCCTGCGCCCATCTCGGCTTCCTTGCGTCGCAGCAGCAGCATTACTCCGACGCGGTCCGCTACTATCGTCGCGCCGCCGCCATCAACCCCTCCATGCCAGGCCTCCAGCTCAACATGGGCCTCGCCCTCTTCAAAGCCGGCGATCTCAAAGCAGCCGCGCATGTCCTCGAACCTCTCTACCGCAACGCGCCCCCCGATTCCCCCGACGCGCAGCGTCTCCGTCTCCTCCTCGGCACGGCCCACTACGGTGCCGCCGAATACGCCGCTGCCATTCCATATCTGCGCGATGCCACAACGCGCGATCCGCAGAACCTTCCCTATCGCCTCGTCCTCGCGCATAGTTGCCTCTGGTCCGAGCAGTATCAATGCGTCCTCGACGTCTATCATCAGATACTCAATCTCAACGCCGAGTCCGCGGAAGCCGACATGCTCGCCGGCGAAGCCTACGACGAGATGCGCGACCACAACGACGCCATCGAGCAATTCCGCAACGCCGTCAAAGCCGATCCAAGGGAACCCGGCGTCCACTTCGGCCTCGGCTACCTTCTCTGGACCCAAAGCCAGTTCGACGAAGCAGCCCAACAGTTCGAGTTAGAAAGCAATAACTCACCCAACGACGCCGAAGCCCTCGCCTACTGGGCCGATTCCAACGTCCGCCTCAATCGTCCAGACATAGCTCGTCCCCTGGTGGAGAAAGCCCTGCAACTAAGTTCCCGTCAGGAACTCCCCTGGCTCGACTTAGGCATACTCGATGCCACCGCCGGAAATAGCGACACAGCCTTCCGCGATTTCCAGCAAGCCGAGCACCTCGCTCCCGGTGACGTGCAGGTCCACTGGCGCCTCGCCCGCCTCTATCAGGCCATGGGTAAGCACGCAGAAGCGCAGGCCGAATTCGCGAAAACAAAGACTCTCACCCAGGAAGCCGACAAAACGGTAAGAGAAAAACTTCAGGCGAGCCATTCCCAGGAACCCCAGTCCGCCGCGCAGCCCGCCAACCCCGCCCCGCCGCATTCCACCGACCAGCCCTGACCGGCACTTAGCCCCGAGGTATCCCCGGGCACTCACAGCCCTCAATCGGAAGACGAATATTGAATGTCGTCCCCTTCCCCACCTCGCTCTCAAAAGTCAGCGTTCCTTTATGTCGATCCACTACAGATCGAGCGATCGCCAACCCCTGCCCTGTTCCACGACCTACTTGCTTGGTCGTGAAGAACGGATCGAAGATGCGATCGCGAATACCGGCGGGGATTCCTGCCCCCGTGTCCGCAATGCTGATCAATGCCATCGAACCTTCCATCTGTGTCTGCAAATGGATTGTCCCCTTCCGGCCCGTTTCTCCCACCACATCGCCGATGGCGTGAGCCGCATTCACCAGCAGGTTCAGAAAGACCTGATTGATATCGCTCAGGCTGCAAATCACCAGTGGCAAATCTCCGAACTCCGTCTCCACATCGGCCACATACTTCAGCTCATTGCGCGCCACCGTCAGCGTATTCACCAACGCCTTGTTCAGGTCCGCCGGTATCATCCCTCTGCTTTCCGGATGCGCAAATTCCTTCATGGCGCGCACAATGGTCACCACTCGATCCACGCCCTCCAGCGTCTGGCTCAGCGCCTCGGGAATTTCCTTCAGAAGATATCCGGAATCCAGGTTGGCATCCAGACGACCTATCTCGGCGTATAAGTCCGGCGCATGGCACTTATCCAAAGAAGGACCACAAAGTTCGTGCAATTTACGGATGACCCCCTGTAGCTCCCCGAAAGAGTCCTGCAGAAACCTCACGTTGTCACCGACAAACTGCATCGGCGTATTAATCTCGTGAGCAATTCCCGAAGCAAGCCGGCCCACCGATTCCAGTTTCTGCGCCTGGCGCAACTCCATCTCCGCCACGTCTCGTCCGGTAATATCGCGCGCGATCGCCTGGATGCCCACCGGCTCGCCGTCCCGATAGATCAGCCGCGGATTGATCTCCAGCGTCACGCGCCGGCCATCCCTCGACCGGATCTCCGTTTCAAATTTCTCCGGCGCATTACCCCCAACCATCTGCCCCATCGCCTCTTCGATCCGCTTCCATTTCTCACCATCCACCATTTGCCGAAAATTCGTCCCGACCGCCTCCTCCCGCGCATAGCCGGCCATTTCTTCCGCCATCCGGTTCAGGCTGGTGATCCGCATTTCGAGGTCAAAGGTGTAAACAGGGTCGCTCGCATTTTCGAACAACTCTCGATACCGCTCTTCGCTGCTCTGCAGAGCAAGCTCCGCCTGCTTGCCCCGCGTGATGTCGCGCGCAATATTCACCACCCCGGTCACTTTCCCCTCCGCATCGAAGACCGGAGAAATATTCAGCGAAACGTCCACCCGCCGTCCATCCTTGCGGATCCTCACCGTCTCGTGGTTCGCCACCGTCTCCCGCTCGCGAACCCGCTTCAGAATCGACATCACCTCGCTCGCCCACTCCCGCGGAGCCAGCAAAACCGGCGTCTTGCCGATCATCTCTTCCGCGCTGTATCCGTATAACTCCACAGCTCCGCGATTCCAGCTGGCAATCGTCCCCTCCGGCGTCGTGCCGATAATGGCGTCCTGCGACGACTCCACCAGCGAAGCCAGAAACGCCTGCGCCTCGTCCGCCCGCTTGCGCAGTGTGATGTTTTCAATCTGCGTGATGAAATGCGAAGGGTTTCCCGCCGCGTCCTTCACCATCGAAATAATCACGCGCGCCCAAATCGCATTCCCCTGTTTGTGGACGTACCGCTTCTCGATCTCGATCGTCGTAGCAAGCCCTCGGCTGAATTGAGCCGCGGCTTCTCGCGAAAGAGCCAAATCGTCCGCATGCGTAACTTGTTGCCACGCGCCCGCCAGCAGTTCCTCCGATGAGTAGCCCAGCATCCGGCACAGCGCCACGTTCGCATTCAGGAATCGCCCATCCGGTCCCGTCATGCACATGCCATAAGGAGCCTCTTCGAACGCCGTGCGAAATCGATCTTCGCTTTCGCGCAGCGATGCCTCCGCCCGCTTCCTGTCCACAAATTGCGCGATGCTGTGCACCACCGACTCGAACGCCTGCAGCGCCGCATCCGTCAGCGCCTGCCGCGCAAACGCCGCCGCCACGCCCAGCACCTGTTCCCGCACTTTGAGCGGATAGCCCGCAAAGGACGGCATCGCGTGCCCCAACCCCTCGCCGCCATTCCCCGCTGCTCCATCGTCGCCCCCCGCGTTATCCAGCGCAGCGACTCCGCTCTCCGCGATGCGCTCGATCCTCGCCATCTCCATCCGCATGCGATCACGGCCGCCCGCAAGCTGGATGTCCGCGCTGGCCTGCATTTCCAGCGCGCTCCCCATTTCATTGCGCGTCCAGATGCGCACAAATACGATGTCCGTGTGCCGCACCAGCGCGTCCGCGCATTGCTGTAGTCCCTGGCTCAGATCCTCGGCGCCCGTCAGTGCCAACCCAACTTCGGCCGCCAGAGCCGCCAGCCGGTGATGCTCCGCCATCTCTGCTTCGATCCGGCTCCTGGCCGTCACGTCCTGATAAAGCGCCAGCACGCCCTCCGGCCTTCCCGCAATCGCCAGCGGCACTCCAAAGACCTCTACATCCACAGGCGCATGGTCTCTGCGCCGGCGGCGGCTCGTGAAGTGCACGCTCCTGCCGCTCAAACATTCCTGCGTGAAGTGGTCCGCCTCCGCGGCCAGTTCCTCCGGAACCAGCAAATCCCCCAGTTTCCTGCCCCGCATCTCTTCCACGGAGTAAAGAAAGATGCGCTCCAGAGCCCCGTTCGACAGCTGCACACGTTCCTCTTTGTCGAGAACCACAATCCCCAGCGGGCTCGCCTCGATCAGCGTGTTCAGATAAGCCGTCTGCTCCTCCAGCGCCTTCTCTTGCCGCTTGCGCTCCGTGATATCCAGAAAACTCTCCAGCAGATACGGCCGCCCGCCCATCTCGACCGGCTTCACCGTCTTGATAATCGAGCGCTTCTCTCCTGCAACCGTCAGCAGCACCCGCTCCGAGTTATCCACCGTCTGCCCAAGGTCCGTAACCGGGCAACGCCCCACCTCCGCCGGACACACAAATCTGTGGCACACAGCGCCCACAACTTTGTCCCCGGACCCTCCCGTCAGGGCCAGCGCCACCGGATTCGCATCGACGATCCGATGCGTTTCCGGATCGATGACAAAAATCCCCGTCTCCACGCCCTCAAAGATGGCCTGTAGTTTCGCGCGGCTTTCGCGTACAAGAACCTCCGCATAGTTTCGTTCAGCCCTGATCGGGCAGGTCGTCCCATCGCACGGCTCCGGCTGCGGTTGCCCCGTCTCACGCTCTGGGGAGGCCTGATCCATGCGCCCTCTCGCTGCCCGCGGCAGGATCGCTCCGTAACCCGCCGCTCAGGCTGGCGTCGAAGGCCGCCAGCAAATCGCCGAATCCCGCGAACTGCGCCGCCGCCCGCAGATCGAACGTGATCAGGCACGCGATCATCATCCTTCTCCCCTGGATCTCGACGATGTATTCCCGCGCCTCCGCGATCAGCCGCTCCATCTCCATCCGCACCGCCGCCGGAGAAATATGCCGCCGCATCACCGCCATCAGCACATCGCGGCTCCAGTGGAACAGCTGATCGTCCGAACGCAGCGCCTTCATCAGCAACTGCGCCACCGTCCTCAGATAATCGCCCGCCGCCTTCTCGCCGTAACGCTCCTCCACCGTTTTCAGTACCGTGAGTTTCAGCAGAGCCACATAGCATTGCGCGTCCACGCCCACCAGCGGTTGCAGATGCGCCTTCGCATGCGATGGCCCCGGCAGCCCCGCCGGGCTTTCGAAGTTCTCCCATCTCGAAAAATCCACCGCTCCCCACTCCGATCGCGAGCGCCCCACCTCCCGCGCGTTCTTCACCAGCTCATTCTCCGCAACCTGGCTGCGATATTGCTCTACCCCCGCGCCGATCGCCGCTACTAGAACATCGCGCTCGCACGGCTTCGACAAAAACTGAAAAATCCGTCCCCTGTTCACCGCGTCCATCGCGGCCTTCATGTCGGAATATCCCGTCAACAGCATCCGCACCGACTCCGGAGCCTTCTCCCGAACCCGCGCCAGAAAATCCGCTCCGTTCATCCCCGGCATGCGCATATCCGAAATCACCACCGCGAACGGGCCCCGCCTCTCCAGAATCGCCAGCCCCTGTTCCCCGCTCACCGCTGTGGTCACTTCGAAATGGCGATGCAGGATTCGCTGATAGCCTTCGAGCGCGGAAGATTCGTCGTCAACACACAGTACCTTCTCCTTCACTGCAATCCGTCCTTCCCCGAGCCGCGCATCGCCCCGGCAACACCCGTTGCTCGCCTCCAATCGCACAGGAAGCTGATCCGCTCATCGGCAGCTGGCGAGAAAACGAGAGAGCACGCGCTGGCCGTCATGCTCATAGCCAGCCGGATTCAGCCGATAAATCAAAGGTGAGAGAAGTACTCCGCGGCAGCTTCGTCCGCTATGCCCTGGCGCCGGTTTTCATCGGCTGCGCCGCTGTTCTCTCCGCGCTCCTCCACCCCCTCATCCCTCACTCTGAGGACTACCTGTTTCTCGCCGCCGTCGTCGCCAGCGCATGGCTCGGCCATCGCGGTCCCGGCCTTCTCGCCGCCCTCCTCGCGCCCTTTGTCCTCGACTATCTCTTCCTCCCTCCTCTCCACACCCTCGGCATCGGCCCGGAGGCCCGCCTCCGCATCCTGCCCTTCCTGCTCAGCGCGATCGTCGCTGCGTGGATGAGTTCCACCATCGGCAGAGTCCGGCAAACCACAGCGCTGCTGGAAAAAAGTGAAGAGAAATTCCGCCGCATCCTCGCCAATCAGCCCGACATCGCCTGGACCGCCGATCAGAATGGCCGCATCCTCTACGTCAGTCCCAAAATCGATCGCCTCATCGGCTACACTTCCGCGGAGCTGCGCCAGGGCGGCCTCCGGTTTTTAATGTCACGAGTGCATCCCGCCGACCTCGACCGCCTCCACCACGCCAACCTCGAACTCTTCTCCGGTCGCGCCGCCTTCGACGTCGAGTTTCGCTTCCACCACCAGGACGGCGCATGGCTCTGGCTCCATAACCGCGCCATGAACACGTATCAGGCAAACGGCCTCATTCTCGCCGACGGTGTCCTCTCCGACATCTCTCAGCGAAAAACTTTCGAGATCGAGTTGCAGTCCAAAACAGCCTTCCTCGAAGCCCAGGTCAATTCCACCGTCGACGGCATTCTCGTCGTCGACGCCTCCGGGCGTCAGATCCTCCAGAATCGCAAGCTCGTCGAAATCTTCGGCCTTCCAGCCGAGCTCATCGGCACCCCCGACGATGAGCTCGTCCTCCGCCACGCCGTCGCGGCCACCAAAAATCCCGAATCGTTCCTCGCCAGGGTCCGGTACCTCTACGCGCATCCTGAACAAACCAGCCGCGACGAGATCGAACTGAAAAATGGGAGTGTCCTCGACCGCTACTCTTCCCCCGTCAATGGAAAAGACGGTCAGTACTACGGCCGCATCTGGACCTTTCGCGATATCACCGAACGGAAGCGCCGCGAAAACACTCTGCGGCAACTTTCCGCCGCCGTCGAGCAGAGCCCGGTCTCCGTTGTCATCACCGACCTCGACGGCAACGTCACCTACGTCAATCGCAAATTTACCGACTGCACCGGCTACTCGCTCGAAGACATACGCGGCAAAAATCCCCGCATCCTCAATTCCGGCTATTCAACTCCGGAAATGTACCGCGAGCTCTGGACCACCATCCGCAACGGCGGCGAATGGCGTGGCGAATTTCGTAACCGAAAGAAAAATGGCGAGCTCTATTGGGAATCGGCCGCCATCTCGCCCATTCTCGACGCCCACGGTTCCATCGCCAGTTTTCTCGCCGTCAAGGAAGACATCACCGAGCGCCGCGCTCTCGAAGCCGACCTCCGCCAGGCCCAGAAGCTCGAAGGTATCGGCCAGCTCGCCGCCGGCGTCGCCCACGAGATCAATACCCCCATTCAATTTGTAACCGACAACCTCACGTTTCTTTCCGAGTCGTGGGAGGCGTTGTTCAGCCTGCTGGAACGCTACCGCGGCGCCGTCCACACCGGCGCCGTGCTCTCGCCCGAACTCGTTGTCGATCTCGCGCAGGCGGAACAACTCTGCGACCTCGAATTCATCCACGATGAGGTTCCCCGCGCCATCGCCCAAAGCCTCGACGGCACCCGCCGCATAGCGAAAATCGTTCGCGCCATCCGCGAGTTTTCCCATCCCGACCTCGCCGACAAAACCGAGGCCGACCTCAATGAGGGCATTGCCTCCACCACCGTCATTGCCCGCAACGAATGGAAGTATGTCGCCGACCTGGTGACCGATCTCGACTCAACCCTCCCGCCCGTCGTCTGCTATCCCGGCGATATCAACCAGGTCGTCCTCAACCTCATCGTCAATGCCGCGCACGCCATCAAGGCAAAGCTGAACGCCAACGGCAAAGGCCGCATCGTCGTTCGCACCCGCAGATCCGGTGCCTTTGCCGAAATCTCCGTATCGGACACCGGCGCCGGAGTCCCCGAAGCCATTCGCACCCGCATCTTCGAGCCCTTCTTCACCACCAAAGAAGTCGGCACAGGCACCGGACAGGGCCTCGCTCTTGTCCACACCGTCGTCGTCAAAAAACATCGCGGCAAAATCTGGTTCGACACCGAGCTCGGATCCGGCTCCACCTTCTTCATCCATCTCCCCATCCACGCCAACAGCGAGGACAAAGCCTTATGAAACGCCTGCTCTTCGTCGACGACGACGCCATGGTCCTCTCCGGCCTCCGCCGCGCCCTGCACGATATGCGTCAGGAATGGGACATGCAGTTCGCCCCCGGCGGCCAGGCCGCTCTCGATGCTCTCGCGCTGCAACCTTTCGACGCCGTCATCACCGACATGCGCATGCCCTCCATGGACGGCGCCCAGCTGCTCGACTGCATCAAGGATCGCTATCCGGAAGTCGTGCGCATTATCCTCTCCGGCCAGTCCGAGAAAGAAGCCGTCCTCCGCTCCATCGCTCCGGCGCATCAATACCTCGCAAAACCGTGCGACATCCGTGAACTCAAGATGCGCCTCAACCAGGCCTTCGCCTCCCGCGACCTGGTCCGCAACCCTGCCATTGCCGCAACCATCGCCCGCCTGCGCTCCATTCCCAGCCTGCCCGCCATCTACAACGAACTAACCGCCGCGCTGCGCTCGGAAATGACCTCGCTCGGGCGCATCGAAGAGATCGTCGCGAAAGACATCGGCATGGCCACCAAGATTCTCCAGCTCGCCAACTCCGCCTTCATCGGAGCCCACGGCCGCGTCTCCAGCCTCCGCCAGGCCGTCTCGCTCATCGGTATCGAAACCGTCCGCACCCTCACCTTGTCCATCCACGTCTTCTCTCAGTTCGACAGGAAATCCGCCGTCGCCTTTCATATCCCCGCGCTCTGGGACCACAGCGTCTGCGTGGCCACCATCGCGCAACGCATCGCCGCCTCTGAAACCGCCGATAAGTCGATGGCCGAAGAGTGCTTCTCCGCCGGCCTTCTCCACGACGCCGGCAAAATCGTCCTGCTCGCCGAAAAACCGAGGGAATACTCCGAGATCCTCAGCCAGCCCAACAGCGATACCTCTTCCATCGAGGCCTTCGAAATCGCTGCCCTCGGCTGTTCCCACGCCCAGTTAGGCGCTTATCTCATGAGCATGTGGGGCCTGCCCAGCTCTCTGGTGCATGCTGTCGCCTTTCATCACCGCCCATCGGACGCCAGGGAGACCGGCTTTTCCCCTCTGACCGCCGTCCATTGCGCCGACGCTCTCTCCCACCTCCCCAGCGACGCTGCTCCGGACTCCATCCTTCCTATCGATGAAACCTGGCTGGCCAGCCTCAACCTGGCGGGCAAAGTAACGGAGTGGCGCACCTTCCTCGATGACTTCCGCCTCGCGGCAGCGGAAAACCCGCCCGCCTGACCGGGTATGCCGGAATCTGTAACAGCTTCTGTGACGAGAATGTATCATTGAGCACAGTCACTGTTACCTATAGAGCATCCCAACATCGATTCCTGCCTCCTGTCTCCTGCCTCCCATTCCCCCCCTCCTGCGCGCGTTCTCTGAATGCTGTCCGCTGAACGCTATCCGCTATCCGCCGTTCTCCCGTAAGATGTCCCTGCATTTCCCGCGAGGACTCCATGACCAGGCCATTCGCCGCCGCGCTCCTCTCCGAAGCCATCGCCATGCTCATCATCATCGCCTTCGGTGACTCCGTTGCCGCCATGTACTCCCTCTACGATCCCAGCCCCTACCAGCACGCCTACTGGGGCGTCTGCATCGCATGGGGACTCGCCGTCGCCATCGCCATCTACACCACCGGCTCCATCAGCGGCTGCCACGCCAACCCCGCCGTCACCCTCGCCCTCGCCCTCTATCGCAAATTCCCCTGGAAAAATGTCCTCCCCTATTGCCTCGCCCAAACCATCGGAGCCTTCCTCGGAGCATCGATCGTCTACCTCCTCTACCTCCCCGTCATCGACCGCTTCAACCTCGACCATCGCCTCACCCGCGCCGCCGGAGGCGCCGCTGGCGTCTTCTTTACCCACGCCGCCCTGGGCATCACCCCGCTCCACGCCTTCGGCGACGAAATCATTCTCACCGCGTTCCTCCTCTTCGGCATCTTCGCCATCACCGAGCAGTACAACGAAATGGCCCCAGGCGCCAACTTCGGAGCCCTCATGATCGGCTTCCTCGTCGCCCTCATCGGCGCATCCATGGGCTACCTCGAAGCCTGGGCCATCAACCCTGCCCGCGACTTCGGCCCTCGCCTGTTCGCCTTCTTCGCCGGATGGGACTCCTCCGCCTTCCCCTCACCGGACAGCTACTGGTGGGTTCCCATCCTGGGCCCGCTCCTGGGCGGAGCCCTCGGCGGCGGCGCCTACCAGCTCCTCATCCATCCCTTCCTTCCCGCGCGCATTCGCGCATCGTCCGCGCCCTGCGCTGAACCCGAAACCTCAATCCCGAATCCCTAATCTCCCGCCGCCCGGCGCAACTCGACCAGCGCCACCAACGCCTCCTCCGGCTGGAAAAACTGCGCAGGATCGCTGGTCGGCCTCCCCAGCAAATATCCCTGCGCCTCGTCGCATCCAATTTCCGTGATCAGCGCCATCTGCTCCTGGGTCTCCACCCCCTCCGCGATCACCCGCATGCCCAGGTTGTGCGCCAGCATCACCAGCGAATGCACCATCGCATCCACCTCGCGCCGCTCCCCCAGCTCGTTCACAAAGGAGCGATCGATCTTCAGCTCGTCGAAGGGAAGCTTTGGCAGATAACTCAAACACGAGTATCCCGTTCCGAAATCGTCAATCGCCAGACTCACCCCCAGCGCCGCCAGCCGGTCCATCGCCTCTCCCACAGTCGTCGCCCCGTTCAGCGTCACCGACTCGGTCAGCTCCAGCTGCAGCAGCCGCGGCTCGAGTCCCGTCGCCCGCAGCACCACCCCCACTTCCTCCACGAACGTCTCCCGCATCGCCTGGATGCTCGATACATTCACCGCCACCTGGATCGGATACCCGGCCCTCGCCTGCCATCGCACCGCCTCCGCGCACGCCAGCTCCATCACGTAAAGGCCGAGCGGCACAATTAGCCCCGTCTCTTCCGCAATCGGAATGAACTTCGCCGGCGCAATCGGACCCAGCGTGCGATGCGTCCACCGCGCCAGCGCCTCAAACCGCACCAGCTTCCGCGTCGTCACATCGAACTCCGGCTGATAATGCACCACGATCTCGCTGTGCGCGATCGCGCTGCGCAGCTGTGTCTCCAGATGCAGCCGCTCCCGGATCGATGCCCCCAGTTCATCGGAGAACACCATCATCCGGTTCTTCCCCATCTTCTTCGCCGCATACATCGCACTGTCCGCCTGCTGCAGCAGCTCCACCGGCGTCGTGCCGCTTCCAGGAAACACGCTCACCCCAATGCTCGCCGTGATCGTGATCTCGTGTTCGTCCACCCGGAACGGCGGCGCCAGGATCCCCAGCAGCATCTGCGCCACCACCGCCGCCTGCTCGAGTGCCTTCACTCCCGCCAGCACCACCGCGAATTCATCGCCGCCCAGCCGCGCCAGCGTGTCCGACGCCCGCACCCGCGATCGCAGCCGCTCGCTTACCTGATGCAGCAACAGATCCCCTACCGCGTGCCCCAGGCTGTCGTTCACCAGCTTGAACCCGTCCAGATCGATGTACAGCAGCGCTACCTGATGCTCCGCCCGCCGCGCCACATCGAGCGCATACAAAAGCCGGTCCGCCAGCAGCCGCCGGTTCGGCAAACCCGTCAAATCGTCGTTCAGCGCCTGGTGCTTCAGCTGCGCCTCAAACGCCCGCTTATCCTGCGCCCGTTTTTCCAGCTCCGCCAGCATCGCGTTGAACCCTGAGCCCAGCTCTGCAATCTCATCCGCTCCCCCCAGCTTCACGCGCGCGCTGAAGTCGTGCCGCTCCGTCACCTCGTGCATCGCGGCCGCCAGTTCGCGCACCGGTTTTGAAATCTTCCGCTGCAGCAGCGATCCCGCGATGCCGCCTACCACCAGCGCGACCATCAGCAGTATTCCCGTGATCTCCAGCATCCGCCGCCAGCGCTCCCGAATCTCATGCAGGTCCGACTTCAGAACCAGAGTCCCTGCGAAATCCTCGCCCCGCACCACCGTCCGGCTCACCGTCACAAACCCCGCTGCCGCCGCTTCCCCGTCGAACCGGCCCGGACAATCGTGCACCTCTTTCCGCCGCTGGTACTCCGCAAACAATTCCGCCGACGGCCTGTAGAGACAAGCCGAAACCACCGACCGCTCCGCCTCCAGCGCCCCCAGCACCTCCATCGCCGCCGCGCGATCGTCGAACTCCAGCGCCGCCGCCGAGTTCTGTCCCACAATGTTCCCCAGCGTCGACAGCCGATTCTCCAGCTGCGTGCGCGCGCTCATCGAGTCGAATCCGAGAAATGCCGCCATCAGCGTCGCCGACGCCACGCTGCTCGCCACCAGCGCCATAATCGTCATCCGGTGCGCGAAGCTGTTGCCGGTCGGGATCCTCATCAGCTCCCGCCCTTCTGCGCCGGCCGCACAATCGTCGCCAGATTCAGCACCCGGGAGCTGATCCGGATCCCCGCGCTCTGCGCCGCTTCCAGATTCACCTCGATCTGGATGTGATCCCCGCTGTTCACCAGCGCGATCATCCCCCCGTCGCGCGCGAACCCCTCCGTCTCGCCCACTGTCAGGACGCCCTTGCCCTTCACCTTCTCCAGAGTCTTGTCCAGAGTTCGGTCCAGTGTCTTGCGAGCCTCGCCCACCAGGCCGCCCGCCGGCGCGTCCGCTACATACAGCACGCTGCACTTCTGCAGCTCTTCATCGGTCGGCGCCCGCACCACGCGAATGGTTTGCCCATCGCTGGTCCGCCCGTTCAGCAGCTTCTCCATCACATCGCCGGTCGCCGCATCCCCGGCCAGCCCGATCGTCAGTTCCTTTCCCTGCGACGGCCACTCCACATACCGGATCAGGTTGTAGACATACGCAGCCCGCACCGCGCGCTCATCCCGCGTCTCCGCCGCCCCCGCCTTCGAGGACGCAACCGCCGGCGCGCCCGCCAGCCAGACCACAAGCCCCCACTCCAGCCACCGCCCTCGGGCGGCCCGCTTCAAGGCTCCCTCCCGCCGCCTCGCGCCGGCCGCCGGTACCCAACCTTGATGCGCCATGTGCGCCCATCCATCTGGATCTGATCCTCCGGATCGTTCGGCCCCATCGGGCTGAACCACCGCCGGTTCGCCGCATCGTAAACGCTCGACGAAAATTGCCACCCGCCACACACCGGCTTGGTTGAAAATGTCAGGTCCGGCAGCAGGTAAGTAGGGACCCTCGTCCCCCGCGCGTCGGTCAGCGCGCTCACATACAGCAGTTCGAGGCTCGCCGCCCCCCACCGCTTCACCGGCAGGCTCCCGTTGAATTTCGCCAGGCTGTGCGGCGCATTGGCCAGTGGAACGTGCGCCACATCGTTGATCGCCATCGTCGCTTCGTAGCTGGCCCTTGCCTCTGCCCCGGAATCACGCTTTGCCTCTAACTCCACTTCCAGCCCTTCCGCGTGCACCCGCCCGTCGTTGACGAAATAGCTCAATCCGCTGGTCCCGTTGGGCACCTGATCGATCAAATCCTTCAGCTGGTCGTAAAATCCATCCCCGGTTATCAGCAGCCACGGCTTGAGGGTCCGCTCGGCCACCACTTCATGGGACAAAATCTGTTCCGGAACCAGGTTCCGCGGCGCCTTCGCGATCGCCACTCCGTCCACGTAATATTCCTCGTACCCGTTCGGAGCGCGGAACGCCTTCCCCACGATGTGCTTCAACGCCGTCCGCTCAACCGGCGAATAAATCAGCGCGACCCGCGGGCTGTTCGCCGTCCCAAAGTCGCTGAACCAATCCACTCTGTCGCCGGCATGAACGATCACTCGAGGAATGATGCTCAGTTCGGCTTCTCCAAAAACCGCCGCCAGCCATGGCGAATCCTGCGACTGAAAGAAAGCCGCCTGGCCCGCCAGATAGTTCTTCTGCCGGACGTCCATGCTGTATTCGTAATCCGCGCCGGCCGTAATCCTCTGCGCCCCCAGGAGCCGCGTCACCGTCGCCTCGGCTCCCACCCAGTCGGCACGCGCCTTCGAGAACAGCTCCACCGTCGCTCCCGCACCGGGATAAGCTCCAGCACCCGGGTATTCGTCGCTGCCCAGATAGCTGTACCCGTCGTAATAAACCCTCGCATCCACATCGGTCCCTGAAGTGGAGTTGTGTTCATACCCCAGGTCCACGTATCCCCGCGTGTCCTCGTTCCAGTCGCCTGGAACATCGAAAATCGACCCGAACGACGCCGTCGGATACGTCTTCAGCCGGTTCGAAAACTCCCCCTGCAGTCGAAAATTCCCGTCGCGCAGATCCGCGAATGCCTGCTCGAAGTGCCCTCCGTCCAGGTTGTCCGCGTATCCGTTGTTCGTCTCCGGCGATGCAAACTGGGGGAAAAACAACGCAGCCTGCCCCGCGCTGCGATTCAGGTCGACCGAGAGGAGTCCCGCGGCCTTCCCCAGCGTCCCCATCGCCGTCCCTCGCCCCGTCCGGTTCATCAAGGAACCGGTCTCCGCTGAAGCCTCCAGAGCCGCTCCGGCTCCCGGGCTCCCGGTACCAGGAGCCCGCGTGATCACATTGATCACGCCGAAGATCGCATTCGTCCCGTACAGCGAAGATCCCGGCCCCCGCACCACCTCGATGCGATCCACCAGATCGAGGTCCAGAGAAAACTCCTCCCCAATCTCCGCGCTGTCATACACGTTCTCATTCAACCGGTGACCGTTCACCAGCAGCAGCACTCTCGAGTTGTAGTCGCCCGGCCGCAGGAATCCCCGCACACCCAGATACGTGTACTGCCGGTCGTACGACGTGTAAAACCCGCGCAGCATCCGCAGCGCGTCCGCCAGTGTCCGCCACCCGTACCGCCGAATATCCTCCGCCGTAATAATGCTCACCGACGACGGAGCCGTCCGCGCATCTTCCATGTGCCGCGATGCGCTGTATACCTGCACCCCCGCCAGATCCTCGATCTGCATCGACATCAGATCCTGATCCGCCGGTCCCTGCGCGATCGCCGTCCCAACCACCAGCATCGCCGCCAAAACCAACACTTCACCGCGCTCGAGCCAACGCCGGTTCACGCTTGGCTTATCGGTGATTCAGAGGAAGAGATGAGGCGTTTTGTCGCCCGTCACCCCCCCAGGATTTGCGGCCCATGCGAACAACTGGCCCCCAGACCACCGCCGGTCCCGTAATCCCCTGCAGTCGAGCCCCACCCGCACCAATCCAGTAACTAAAAAACGTTACTAGTTCATTCACATTCGAACCCCCGTAACCTGTCCCGGCTTGCCCCGCATTTTTGTCCCGATTTTTCACCCTCCCCCTCGCAGATTTCGTTGACTCTCCACCACCCGCTCGCTATGATTTGCCAGCATTCGCCACTGGATCGCTGAGTACGCTGTTCACCTCCCCACGAGCTATCCCCCTTGTCGTAGCTCCGAAGAGTTGGAGTGGTCCGGGCCAATCTGCGCAGAAGCTCACCCCAGGAGCTTCAAAGGACTTCACATGACTTGTCGCACATCGAAAAAGAACCCGCTCCTCGCTGCTCTTTTCACTTTCTCCCTGCTTCTCCTCGCAGCGTCCAGCGCCTCCGCGCAACAAGTCACTTATTACGACTTCAATACTCCCCAGGCCAATCCCTCCCAGTACACCTACGCCTGCACTCCCGGCTCCGCCACCAATCCCCTCTTCTGCCTCAACGACGGAACCGGCACCAGTTCCAATCCCTCCTTTTTCCTCGACGCCTATCCGGCCTCCATCGATCCCATCCTCTCCGACAACCCGGCGCAGCCCGGCTCGTACTACGCCACCCAGATGACCAACGCCTACGGTCAGGAGAGCAGCCTCTGGTTCTCTGTGCCCCAGGTCGTTGCCAACGGATTCACCACCTGGTTTGCCTTTAAGCTCACCCCGAACGCGAACAGCTATGCCACCGCCGACGGCCTCGCCTTCGTCATCCAGAACTCCCAGGGCAGCAACGCCCTCTACGACTCGAACGCCGGCTGCACCGGCATCGGCGGCGCCGGCCCCACCGCCCTCGGTACCGGCGGCGGCTGCATGGGCTACGGCGGCATCGACAACAGCCTCGCCCTCGAGTTCGATACCTACTACAACTCCTGGGACCCCAACGACAACAACCCCAACAACCCCAACGACGATAACCACATCGCCCTGCAGAACTGCGGCGCCGGCCTTCCCAACTCTCCCGACCACTACTCCTTCGTCGCCCCCAGCGAGCAGACCGTCTCCTGCCAGGTCAACCTCGGGCCCGCCAACGCCCCCGTCCCCACTCTCGTCTCCAATCCCCAGAGCAGCACCCCCGGCGTTGGCACCGTCACCCTCGCCGACGGCAATGTCCACCAGGTCGTCGTCAACTACAGCGGTCCGCTCGAAGCCACGCCCAACCTGCTCCAGGTCTTCATCGACCCGCCCTTCAATCCGGGCACCCACACCCCCGCCGCCACCGCCGTGCCAGTGATCTCCGGCACCTACGACATCACCACCGCGCTCAACCTCATCAACAGCGGCTCGGCGAACGACAGCGCCTACATCGGTTTCACCTCCGGCACCGGCGCCGCCTTCGAAGAGAACGAGCTCATGGCATGGACCTACACCCCCCACACCACCGTCACCCAGGCGCAGCCCCTCCAGCCGGCCGGCAGCCCCACCTATCAGCCATTCCCCTTCGGAACCCATACCTACGGTGTGCAGTATCCAGCTGACGGCCCCCCGACCACCGGCATCAGCATGACCGTCACCGCCAGTACCGTAAGCCCGGCTCTCTTCGCTCAACTCATCGCCGGCACCCCCTTCCAGGGTTCTGTCTGCCAGGTCTATGACGACACCGGCGGCAACTGCGTCATCTACTCCGTCTCCTGCTCCGTCACCGGCTCCAACCCCGTGCAGGTCGTTGCCTGCCCCGCCGTCACCGTTGTCCCCAACTGCATCGGCTCGAATGCCTCCAGCTGCATCAACGTCAAGACCACCTACAACAGCAGCGAGACCCCGGTCACCCCAGGATTCATTCAGGGCGACCCGTTCTTCTCTCAAATCTCCACGCTCACCGTCTCCGCGGATACCGCCAACTTCACCTGCACCGGAGAGTGCGCCGTCACCCTCGGCCAAACCGTTACCGTCGTGGGAGCTTCGCCCGCGGGATTCAATGGCAGCTACACCGTGACCAACATCACTGCGCCCAACCAGTTCACGGCGCAGACGGCTCTCTCGGCCTCCGGCACAGCCACCACCGGCGGCTACCTCACCTCCAGCAATACCCAGAACATCTTCACTTCATGGACCGCTGCCAACATCGACGGCACCACCAAGGGCACTACCAACCAGTTCTCTGACTTCGTCTTCACCAGTCAGACCACCAACGCCAACACGCAGACCTTGCTCGCCGCCAATAGCAACTCGCCCACCGTAGGCCAGTCCGATCTGCTGACCGCCACCATCACCGCCTTCACCGGAACCCCGACCGGCAGCGTCCTCTTCTACGCCGGCTCTAACCTCATCTGCACCAGCCCGGTCTCGACCGTGCTCAGCATCACCACCGCCACCTGCTCCTACACGCCCACCAGCTCCACGCCGGTCCTGCTCACGGCGCAGTATCAGGGAGACCCCTCGCACCTGCTCAGCAATTCCAACCAGCTCAGCTTCACTCCCACGGCCGCAACGCCAACCATCACCTTCAATCCGGCGCCCGGCACGCAAACCTACGGAACGCCCATTACCGCCGGTTCGCTCGATGCCGCCGCATCCTTCGATAACTCCGCCATCCAGGGAACCTTCGCGTACACCACCACCATCAACAGCGTGGCCAACCAACCCGTTACTCCCGGTGTCACCGTTCTTCCCGTAGGCAACTACACCATCACCGCCACCTTTACCCCTGGCAGTTCCAGCTACACCTCTGCTTCCACAACCGCGCCCTACAGCGTCACTCAGGCCACGCCCAGCGTCACCTGGCCCACCGCCGGCGCCATCACCTACGGCCAAACCCTCGCCACCTCGATCCTCACCGGCGGATCGGCCTCCCTCAACAACACCAACGTCCCAGGCACCTTCGCCTTCACCACGCCCACCGCTACGCCAAACGCGGGTCTGCAGTCCGAGGGCATCACCTTTACCCCGAACACTCCCGCTTCCTA